>OFGQ01000974.1_pt1 | contig 20465 bp, 15 predicted proteins | sample 1521791 | NCBI WGS metagenome assembly OFGQ01 (sample SAMEA3504116, study PRJEB24116) | mouse gut metagenome | biome: mouse gut; feature: mouse-associated habitat; material: faeces | place: Denmark | collected 2011 | reverse complement strand
CCTCCAGCCAGGCGCTGCGGCGTGTGCCCGCCATCCGCTGGAACGGGCGGTTGTTCAGTTCCTCCAGCTTTTCCGCTATGGCCTCGTTCATCTCGCGGATGGAGAAGAACTTCCGCTCACGCAGCGCCGCAATGATCCATGTCTGGGCAAAACGCACAGATGCTTCCGCTGCGCTCTTGTCCTGGGGCTTGCGGACACGAGCCGGAACGATTGCCGTGCCGTAGTATTCGGCCAGCTCCTGGTAGCTGCGGTTGAGCACAGTCTCGTATCGGGTGTTAGCCGTAGTGGCTGTCTTGCAGTTGTCCGGAATCAGCAGCCGTGTCACGCCGCCAAAATACTGGAAGGCATGGACGTGGCAGGACAGCCAGTTCTCTGTCTTCATGTCCTCACAGACCTCCGCATAGGTGTAGCAGCTGCACGGCAGCACGGCCATGAACAAGTACGCCGGGCTCTGTTTACCGGTTACCAGATCATATACCGGAAGGGTATCGCCCGCCCAGTCCACCTGCATGGCGTCTCCCGGCTTGTGCTGGATGCGCATGGTGGCCTTCGTCACCCGCGCCCACCTCCGGTACTTGTCCCCAAACTGCGTGCTCATGTACGGCGTTTCCCCAGCCTCATGGCACTTCCGGCAGTATTCCTCCCACAAAAGCGCCATGGTCACCCCAGGCTTCGCCAGCTCCCGGTGAATGTACGGATAGTCCGGCTCCACATACCGGCACCCGCTCTTATACTTACCAGGGAACAAAATCTCCCCCAGCTCTGCGTTGGTGATGTCATCATCCAGCGGCCACGCGATTTGTTTCTCTTTTGCTGCTTGCAGAACGCTGCGGACGGTGTGCCGCGAACAATGTACCGTTGATTCGATTGTTCGTTGGCTGTGGTTGAGGCTATCCAGTCTCAAGATCTCCAGATAGTTTGGCATGGTGGGACCTCCAATTGATATAGTCACAGTTTCCTGTGCTACACCAATTATACAGGTCCCTTTCTTTACTTTCGTGGAGTGGGGCTCCCTTCCGGCAGGGTGGGGCTAAAATTCCGTGCAGATGGAGCTGCTGGTCCGGTGTATGCAATCTTTCGGTAGTCCGTCATTTCCTGGACCTCCTGTGTTGAAGTCACACATTCTTTGTGTGCTCTTCACAGTATGTGGTCTCTCTTTTGCACTGGCAACCCTCTCCGGCGAGGTGGCGGAAATTCTCCGGCGAGGTGGCAGGTTTTTCCCGTGCATGTGGCAAGTTCAGCCCGGTATATGCACCCGCTTCGTTTTCTTCTTCCGGCAGCTGTATTCCATATCCGTAAAGCTTTCCTGTTTCATTTCTTTTTCTCCCTTCCCGTGCTTCCTCTTATTTTACCACAGCTTACCCTCGAAAGAAGGAAATAATTAATCAGAGGTTCCCTAATTTGCGCATAATTCTTGACACGACCGAAAAGTCTTGCGGGGCTTGAGTTTTTCCTTGCTGTCCGGCTTGCGAAATTTTGGACGAAAAAAGATCCCCTCCCCTATCCCCCGAAAGGGAGAGAAGGGAGGGGCGTATTGCGTCAGGCGACCTCGATAATCATCGTAGCCTGCCGTAGAAAGGGATTTCTTCGTTTTTTGTCAGATACAAAACCAGATATTATGTGCTGCCAGGAAATCAAAACTCGATGTCCCTTGAACACACCCGGGTATGAGCAGTTCTGGAATCACTCCCAAGAGCGTGGAAAATCCGGCACGTTGATCTTAGCAAAGCAGCCGCCCTTATCATGGTCAGCCGGATTTGGAATCGACAGATTTGACTGCGAGGGCCGTCTGATTACATTAGAATACAAAGACTATTATATCATCAATGTATATGTCCCCAGCATACACCCCCACAGCGCCCCGGACCGTCCGGGCTTCCGGCTGGATTGGGACACGGCCCTGTGCGAATATATTGCTAAGTTACCGAAACCGGTGGTTTTGTGTGAGGACCTTAACGCCACCCTTGCATATATCGACAGCTATCCCGACAATAGCAAGAATGAGCCAGATGACCCGCTCTTCCGCTCGGAGGTTCGGGATGGATTGAAGAAACTCTTGTCGGTTGGTTTAGTCGATGCGTTTCGAGTGTTGCATCCAAATAAAGAGGGTGCCTATACCTGGTGGGAACCCAAAAATAAAAATCGCTCAGAAAATCGCGGCTCTCGTCTGGATTATTTCTTGGTATCCGGGGAATTGCTGTCTTTTATTCAGAGCATCAAATTCCATAAAGACATCCTTGCATCCGATCACTGCCCAATCTTCATGCTGTTCTATCCAGTCAAGCCCAACCGCGAAATGGATGACGATGATATGGCAGCGGTCTGGCGTGCTATTGACTGGGAACGTCTGGAGGATATTCTATTATCTATGCAGCAGGATCTGTCCTATGCCGCCTATAACCGGGAATGGGACAGGGTTGACCGACTTCAACACCAGTTAGTCAACTCATGGACAGCGCGGGCCTTAGCGATTCGGGAAATGCTCAGGAGAAGCATCTCACCGGGGGTAGATGGTGTACGCTGGACAACAGATGCCCAGAAAGCATGCGCTGTCCAATCCTTGGTCAGCCGTCCGCTCCCATATCTCTATATCCCTTTTCCTGAGTATGAGAACTGATCCTTGGGCTCTGCTGGCTTCCTCTGGCTGGCAGAGCCCTTTCCATTCATCCCCCTTTTTGCGCTTGTTCGACAAAATGGGAACTGTAGAGCCTCACCACTTTTTCCTCCTTCCTGTACCCTGTAGGCAGGAAGGAGGTCAATGAAAATGGTGAGAAGTACGTTTAATAGAGTTGCTTTCCGCTCCACTCGTAAAAAAACAACCAATCTCATGCTCTCGTTGCCGAACTGGCGGATGCCTCTATCCGTTACATTGGCGCTCTGGAACGCGGCGAAAAAACTAACCCCTCAGCTGATCTGGTTTCTCGTTTCAGCATTATCTTCGGTGTTCCTATTGACGATTTGATGTCCGCATCTGATGAGGAATGAAGACCAAGGCTGATTCTCAGCAGATAACCGTGTCTCTGCACTTCCTGCTATCCCTTACTCACTTCCGCATTCCTCAAACGGTCTCCGATCTTATGGTTTTCCCGGATACCAGCTTCTTTGTTTGTCCGCAATGCGGCGTTACTCTTGAGCGTGAGTTCATGAAATATTGCGACCGCTGTGTCCAACGCCTGGACTGGAGAAACTACAAGAACCCCCGCATTGTTTAATGCACAGTCCAGTCATTAATGAGTTTTCATTCGAAAAATAGTCAATGCCCATCAAGAAGAGGGCGACACTGCGCCCTCCTTCTTGATACGCCTCACTTCCTCTCGTCCTCTTTTTGCCGATTCTCAAGCTTATCGACTATAGCACCCAACTCCAGCCGTGGTACCTAAAAATCACAAAAGCAATGCCAGGATATCCTTAATGATTTGATCGAAGGAAAATTCAACAGTACTATACCTCTTCTGGGAATCATCATATCTCAGCAAAATCGAGTTTCCTTCGCATGAAATAGTCATATCGAATTGCAAATCAACCTGATCACTGCAGACTAATACTATATCAAGCTTATAATAGTTTGCCAATGAACAAATATATGAAGAAGCAACAATAGGCATCACCCAAAAAATCATACCTAAACAGTATGCTTGCGGCCAATCAGAAAATACTTTGCTTCTATATCCGTTAACAATCAATTTTTCATGTAAAGATTGAGCCAAATATATCGATAGCATGGATGAACCATGAAATAAAATCTTTATAGCTGTTGATTTATCGGATTGCTGAGGAAACCTAATTGCTGCCCCGATATATTCTGACTCATCCCAAAACAGGCATCCTATTTGTCTCGCTATTTCTTTAATATCATCCGTTGCAGTACCAGCGTATACCAGTCCTAACACTTTATTTTTATAAGAGATTATCTCTTTCTTTACAAGTTCTACATCTAATGAAGTATTGGGAAATACAGCCAGAAAAACCGGAGAATCTCTTTTCTCTCCTTCTGTTTTAGAAAAGGTTAAAAATTCTTGAGGGTATTGAGGCTGTCCTATCATTACAGCTGTATCAATAAAATCGGGACATAGCTTGATGTGAAAACCGTTATCTGTAGATTTTTTTTGTAAAAGGTGGCGTAGTCTTTGAGTTGGCAGTTTCCCGAACTCCTTAAAAAGCCGATATACTTCAGCAGTAATAACCGGAGCAGCATGGCTATTCTGAGAGGAGAATGTTTTAGAAACTTTCTCTGAAGTGATAAACATGTGTGTGCTTGACGCATAAAAATCACTTCCAAGAAAATTCTGCTCTTGTGGATAGTATTGATTTCCCCACAATGCTTCCCCCCTCTCCACAGAAATTGGCCAAGAAAACTCTGTAAAAATAGACGGAATTTCGTCATTGGAACAAGCACAGATAAGAGGTATGTTAGCTCTGACCAAATTTGTAATTGTTGGGCGCAGATATACCCAATCCTCAAAATTGACATCACCTATACTGAGATTAATCAGTGAGACATCATGAGAAATGCACCATTCTAATGCACAACGAATTTGCCTAATTGAGCCTTTTAAAGTTACAGGGTCTATCACCTGAACACTAATCAATTCTGCATCTGGGGCATATAAGCGTATAATGGCAGCACACAATGTCCCGTGAGTTATTTTATCTGGCTCGCATACTTTGGAAATGATGCCTTCGCTTGTTACAGCAATTGAATATTTTATATGTTTTAAAAGAGGAAAACAAGAAGAATTTATACCATCATCCAAAATTGCAATTGTGAACATGCTGTCCTCCTATTCTTCCGAGTTCAGATAGATGACGGTTTCTCCGTTCTTTAAGGGTAAATTGCTTTCACAGACCAATTCCTCATAAAAACCCAGATAGTAATTTTCCACCAGGACCGCATCCTCCCGCTCATCTAAAACCAGGACTTCTTCCGCCTCCACATAATCTTCGGTACTGGTAAACTGCCCGCCCCGCTGCAAAACCCGATATAGGCATACCGTATCTTCGCTGCCGCTGGGGAAGACGCAGTCTCGTGGGATCCATGCAAAAGTTTCCCATAAGCCGTACCCGTCCAATAGTTTGCCGACTTCCTGCTCTACTGTCCGTGTGCGCACTCTGGGTAAGGACGCCTGATATACAGAATTAGAAATGACAGTAAATATTAGCAACACAAGAAGAAATAGGCACGATATCCATCGGATAATTCTCTTCCGAACCATAACAAATCCTTTCCTATAAATGAGCAAATTCGCAAAATGAAAAAAGGAAGGCATAACCCTGATGTGCTATACTGGAAGCGCCGGTAACCACAAAACACAAGGGGGAATGCCTTGTGGAGATCATAGCGCCGAAAGAGCAGATACGCAAATTCTTTTTTGAGAAGCACTTCGATTTTTTGACGAGCGCGCCCCAGCGGCGGCACCAGGAGATGATCCTGTCCAGCTGCGTGAAAGAGAGCAGCTGCAAGATGACGGACTACGCGGAGACCGGTTCGGTCCACCGGACAACCTATAGCCATTTGGAAGTGGGATGATGCCCGGCTGGAAGAAACGCAAAAATGCGAGAGCTTCCAGGCGGGCACAGAGCTTGCGCAGACAAACAAGATGCCGGTCTTCGTCAGGGCTACCATAGCGATTGACCGTCTGCAGCTCGTCCTCGCTCAGGCTCACTTCTTCTTCTCCCTTGGCCTCATTTTGCCCTTTTCCAATGGCCTTCGTCTTTGTGGGTCCTGTTGTTTTGGTGCTTTTTGAATTTGCTCATTTATAGTCCTTTCTATAGCTGTGACAGGGTAACTCCTTCCGTCAACTCCTGATCGTAGTACAAAAACAGCAACACCACTGGCAATGCCGCCACCACACCGCAGGCACACTGCACGCCAATATTTTGACCATCCATTCGGGCAAGGAAAACAGACAATGGATAGCTATACTCGCTTTTCAGATACACGATAGGCTGCTCTACCATATTCCAAGCATCAATAAAGCTCAAAATAACCAAAGAGATGACGCCTGCCCGACACCTGGGAATAAGGATTCCAAGAAGAATACGCAGGGTCCCCGCTCCATCCAATTGGGCCGCCTCCAAAATGTCACTTGGGCAGGTATCAAACACTTGCCGGAGCAGAAACACCCCAAAGGGGGAGAACATCCCCGGAAGGATCAAGGCCCATTGACTTCCCACCAGCCCCAATTTGTCCAGCATCAAATAGTTGGAAACCAGCGTCACCTGATAGGGCATCATCATTAGCAGAATCACCAAAAAGAATAATACTTGTTTCCCTGGAAAGCAGAATCTGGAAAAGCCGTAGCCTGCGAGGCAAGACAGAAAAATCTGTCCCAGAACAATTGTTACGGCAAGACCTATAGAATTCCAGAATTTAGCAAGATAGTGCGGCCGGTTCCACAATACCTCTTTCCATCCCTGTATTGACCAGCATTCAGGAAATAGTCCGTAGGAAGCACCGCATGAAAAAGAATTCAGAAAAGTATACAGCATTGGTCCCAATGAAAAAAACGCCAGTAATGCCAGGACAAGGATCTTGAACAGGGTGCGAGTCCGTTTTACTTTCATAAAATCACTTCAAACTTTCTCTTCACACGAAATAGCAGCAGAACCAGGAGAAAAATTGTAAGGAAAATCAGCAGAGCAGCTGTGCAAAGGCGTGGATAATTCAAGTTTATAAAATTATTGTTCATGAAATGTTGGAGCATATAAATACTTTCATGGGGCCTGGATCCCCCCAGTAAATAAGCTTCTCGAAAGGATTTGAACGCGTTGATGACAGAGATGACGGACACAAAGAAGAAATTGGGGACCATCAGAGGGAGGATGATTCTACGCAGGATGCCGCTCCTTGAGGCACCATCGCAGATCGCGGCGTCAGTAAAGTCCTGGGGAATAGCGCTGAGTCCCGCCAGAAACAGAATCATGTTATATCCGCAGTTCTTCCATATGTACAATCCCACCAACAGGGGGAACGCCAACTCGGACTGCATCCAGCTTTGCAGCGGAAATCCCAGTAGCTCCAGCATTCTGTTTACCATCCCGCTGTCTCCAAAGAACGCCTGAACCACAGTGACCACAGCGGCAACCGGAATCACCATGGGCAGCAGAAACATCGAGCGAAAAAGGCTTGCACCCCGAAAATTCTGGTACAGGGCCAAAGCCAGGGAAAAGGATAGCGCCATAAGCAGCGGAACACCGACGATAATGAAGCGCAGTGTATTTTTCGCCGCCAGACGGAATGCGGAGCTCCGGAATAAATCAAAATAATTCCATGCTCCGACAAACCGAACGCCGCCTACCCCGGCAGTGAAAGTCTTTTGGACACTCCAGCCGAAAGGGATGAGATACAGCAACGCAAATCCAATCAGAAAGGGGAAAACGAGGGCGACTCCTTTCAAAGAATCCTGTTTTTTCAGTTTCATGCTTATCCCAAATCTCCCATTATTCTGTAATATATATCTCCAACGTGTGCTGAGTTACCTTCAGCGTCTCCTCATAGTCTACGCCTTCAAGTAAAAAAGGACGCATAAGGTTATACAGGTCTGAATGACTGCCGTAATAGGTTCCGGTAATCTCCTGAGCAAAACTCACTAACTGCTGATACTCGTCCAAAGTGGGGCAGTCGGTAGCATAATACGATTCGACTGTGCTGGTAAATTGGTCTGTGCCCGCCATAGCAAAGTGTGTATCTCCCCGAGCCGCTTTCTGATAGAAGTAGTCATTGGCGGAATTTAGAACAGATAATACCTGGCGGTTAATTGCGTGCTGTATGTGCGGACTGAGCAGGAGCTTTATATAATTATAGGCATTCTGTAGGTTCTCGCTGTTTCCTCTGACGGCCACACAATACTGAAGTTTTGCCTGAATACCTCCATTCACATCTCGAATCGGCATCATAACCGCATCCCCCAAAGTTTTAAGAGCGCCAAAATCATAGTAAAAGCCGTACAGCGGTCCAAGTATCGTATTTGTCCATAGCGCCTGACCATCCCGGATAGCTGCCGCGCCACCCAGACCACCGGTAATATCATATATTCGCTTTGGATCCTTTTCCAATAGAGTTTTACGCCACTGAAGCATTGGCTGAAGCAATGGCGATGACAGGTCAACGCCTCGGGCGTCATAATCGATAATGGGAATGCCAAAGCATTCGCTTTCTTCGGAAAGGACCGATGATGTACCATAGAACAGGCGGCGGGTCTGTGCAGGATCCTCCAGAAAGCGCATCGTTTCTTCCAGAAATCCCTTAAAGTCTTTGCAGGCGTTCACATCAAACCCTGTATCATCCAGGGCCGCCTGACTGGTAATAAGGAGCGGGAAAGTATAACTTAAGGGGATAACAAAGCGTTTGCCGTTCCAGACACCTCCATTCATTATTGTTTGGTTATATGGCTCCCAGTCAAAATGATCCGCCTGAAAAAAGGGGTCCATATCAGCAAAAATTCCTTGCCGGACCAGCTTTTCGACATCCATTACTTCATCGTTGATGATAAAGACATCCGGTCCCTCACCGGTCATGATTTGGGCGGCAGTCTGGTTATATAATTCCATCATGGCTTCATAAGACGCACCTGCGTCCGATTTGATTAATCCCACTTCCACATCAGGGTACAGCTCCTTATAGCTGGCCAGCGCCGCCCTCATCATTTCACTGTCTTTATTCTCTCCAATATAAAAGATCGATAATCTTTCATTGCTCTGAGACACAACAGCGGGATCCTGCCAAATCGAGTCAGCCATTTGTGACGTGCCACAGGCTGGCAGCAGAGCGGCCAACAGCAACAGAAAATACAGCATTTTTTTCTTCATAGCGGTCATCGCGTCAACCGTAAGTAAACAGTTGATTTCCTTTCTTGTAGAATGATCTTTTGGGCATAAATATAAAGAAGTATCATTTTTAGAATATACCATCTGTTAAAAAAGTCTATTTTTTGAGAATCTATAATACTTTGACATGTCTTTTACCCCATGCTAGTCAGTTGTATATTTTTTCGCCTGATATTGGTAAAGTTCGCTAAAACGGCTATCTTCTTTTTGGAGAAGTTCTTGTCGAGTCCCTTGTTCAATGATATGTCCATACTCTAGTACCATGATCCAATCCGCCAAATGGACATTAGTTAACCTATGCGAAGTGAGTAATGTTATTTTCCCTATTGTGCGCTCTTTTAAATTTTCAAATATTTTAAATTCCGCCTCCGGATCAAGTGAAGAAGAGGGCTCATCAAGAACTAAACAAGAACTATTTGCATACAATGCCCGAACAATCGCAACCTTTTGGTGTTGCCCTGCAGATAATTCAATCCCTTCTGCAGAGAAATTACGCGATAAATATGTGTCCATGTCACCATAGCAAGCTGACATAATATCTTCTGCATCGCACTCGCGCAAAAGGGTTCTAACCTGTCGTATTGTATTTTCTCTTTTTTCATTATTTAGGATGATATTTTCCAGTAAAGTAAAAGCGAAATTGGACCCATTTTGAAAATATATTCCATAACAACGACGTAATTCTACTAACTTATATTCTCTTATATCAACACCATTAATTAACACCTTCCCTTCTGTAGCATCGTACAAACGAAAAAGGAGTTTAATTATCGTGGATTTACCAGAGCCATTTTTTCCGACTAAAGCCACTGTTTCACCACATTTTATAGAAAAGTTTACATTTTCTAGGACCTGTATAGTGGTTCCAGGATAAACAAATCCTACGTTAACAAATTCAATACTTTCAATCCTCTCAATACTTCTAGATCCAGAGACAATAGTTTGAATGTAGTTTTGTTCGAAAGCAGAAATATTATCAATTCTAAGTTTATTGTTATACACGGTGATCATTGATTCAATCAGTATCATTGTACTACTCAAAACTTGTGACATCACTCCACTATAAAATGTATAATCCCCAACAGTTAATTGTTGATTTAATACTTGCTTCACAATATGAACTGAAATTAAGAAAATAGCAAATTCCGGAAGAAGAGAAAGCAAGAAAACTGCAGATGCCTGTCGAAAGGAAAGCGACTTCCTTGTTTGTAGTGCTATCTTCCATAAATGAGTATATCTTTGTTTTAAAAATTCGCCAAGGTTCCAGCAGCGAATCTCCTGTGCATATTCTTTTGAAGATCCAACAGAATAAATATAGTTTTTTTTGCGTTCATTGTTTGTTTGCTGCAAATCATTTTCATAGAGCTTTCGTGTGTAATAGTGATTAACAAATGTTGCTGGGACGATGAGCAGGATAATACATATAGCATACCATATATTTTGTTGGGATAGAATTACGAAAGAGCAAATTAATGAAAAACATGCACTGAAACACTCCAAGACACTCCACATAATATTGGACAAATAGAGAGCGTCAGTCCGTACAGCGGTAAACTTATCAAAAAGTTGAGAATTATCAAACATTGCAATATCGAATGACATAGCTTTATCTAAAATTTGAAGGGAAATATGTTTTTGAATAATATTACTATGCATTATTTGTGCATATCCAGCAGCTCTTTGAATCAACAGACTTAAAATAGTGAGGAGCAACCCAAGCGCAAGTAGAGAGGTGATACGCTGAAATGATAATTCGCCACCAAGAACCAAGTTATCAAGGATGCGTTTAATAATATATGTAGAACAAATTGAAATAAATGGAACAAGTATGTTGCTCATCAGCCGAATAATTGTATAAACTTTGGAGGAGCTCCACGCAATTTTAACACAGTACCAGATGGATCTAGCTAACGATTTAACTTGGTGTAACATATTTATAATCCGCCTTTCTGCGAAAGGCACCAACGAGGTGCTGAAACAGGGGGTGCTTTCGCTTATAAAATCCGCTATACTGACCATAGGAGATTCGGCAAACTTACACCCCGGTGGAGGTGAGTGGCGGGGCTGTATAGCGGCAACCCCCGCATTTTTATATGGTTCGGACATCTGTAAAGGCGTCAACGATTGGCACAAAGGAGTAGCCCGAAAAGCTATCTCTTTCAAAATTTTTTCGATTTGGACGGATACCCAGTCATTGCCTATTTCCATAATTTATCTATGTCGTGGGCTGCTGGGCACACACATGGTGTAAATTCAACGAAGCCTTAATCGCCCTACCGCCTGACAAACGGGAGGGTTACACCGCACTCACCAGCCTACAATACTGCAACAATCTATTTGCCTGGGAGAAGAAATTTGTCGGCCTTTTCCGGAAAGAATGGCATCAGCAGCGTCTGGAGAAGAAAAACCCATCTTGAACGCATTGCTGTCATAGGCAAATTCCGTCTCTGGCTCTGTGGTCCCTAAATCCGCACTGGGTAAGTTGCTACACTATCTCAAAGAACAATGGTCCTAAGCCTATCCGGACTGATGGACGAGTGGTCACAGGCGCGGACAAAGAAAAAAATTTTCGGAGCAGATGGATCATCTGATACTGTGGGGAGAATGTGTGGAAGAGATCCGGACGTGCTTATTTATATAAGGAGAGAACGGGAACAAGCCCTACGAAATCGAGTTGTTGCTGCGGCTGTATGTGCTACAAAATCTGTACACACTGTCAGATGATGGAACGGTGGCGGAAGTGATCGACAGCCGTGCGTTTTCAGATTTCTACGGGATAGATTCCAGTAATCAGGTACCGGACGGAGACACGCTGGGGCGGTTTCGGAATCTGCTGGTGCGCAATGGGATACAGGAAAAGCTGTTTGCACGGGTGGCCGGACTGCTCCTAGAACGTGGATTGATGCTGAAGAAGGGGACGATTGTGGATTCGATGCTGATTTCCGCACCCTCCAGCACCAAAATCAAGGAGAAGAAACGGGACCCAGAGGCCCATTTCACCAAGAAGGGGAACATGTGGCACTTTAGGTACAAGGCGCAGATCAAATGCCGTGAGCGGGAAAAAATCCTCTGTCAGAGCAAAAGTCGAGCATGTTTTCGCGGTAGTCAAGGGCAGCTTCGGATACCGGAATACAAGGTACTGCGGTCTGCAAAAGGCAGACCGCCAAAAAACTGAATATGGTGCTTGCTTTGGCAAATCTGATTCTAGCTGACAGGCCCTACTTGGCGGCTTGATTCACTTTACCCGGTAGACCCATTTCCCGGATGATTCTTCTGTATTTCCCTCCCTTCCACTTATCCTTTTTGTCCGATGCAAGCCTCAGGCCCTACACGGACATATCGCACCACAATGAGGAGCTAAAGTCACTCACCAGATACCGTTTTGACAAGGTAAAAGAACGGGCCAAATTGAAAACTTCCATCTCCAGACTGGTATGCATCCTGTTCCCTGAGTTGGAAAAACTGGTGCCCACACTTCACATGGCGTCGGTCTATGCGCTGCTGTCTGAATTTCCGGGAGCCAAACAGGTCGCCGCAACGCATCTGACCAGGCTGAAAGCCCTGTTAGCGGATGCCTCTAAAGGCCGCTATGGGCGGGATATGGCAGTGGTGATCCGCGATGCCGCCAGATGCTCCATTGGCTCCAGGATGCCTGCCAAGTCCCTGGAATTGCAGCACACCATCCGCCTCATTCGGGAACTGGACGCCGAAATTGAAGAAATTGAAGCCGCGATCCAAGCCATTATGGATGAGCTGCACTCTCCCATTACCACCGTTCCAGGCATTGGATCCCGCATGGGCGCCATGATCCTCGCCGAGGTCGGTGACTTCTCACGGTTTGACTCTCCCGACAAGCTGCTGGCCTACGCGGGGATGTCCCCCTCTACCTACCAGTCCGGGCAACTCAAAAACTGTTATCCGCACATGGAAAAACGTGGTTCCAGATACCTCCGTTACGCCCTCTACAACGCTGCCAAATACGTCTGCCATTGGGAACCGGCCTTTGCTGCCTATCTTGCCAAAAAACGGGCTGAAGGAAAGCATTACAACGTCGCCTTATCCCACGCCGCCAAGAAGCTGGTTCGGCTCATCTTTGCTCTAGAAAAATCCAGGCTACCTTACTGTCCGATTGCTTGATTTACCTCAATTGCCATCCGGGGTCCTCCAGGACCTCTGTTTTGCTATACCCTTTTTGAACCGTCTATCTTTTTACCACCATCCTTCTTTTTAGGGCTTGACTTTTAATAGTTAATCTTTCTTGGGCTATGAAGTCCGAACCGCAGACTGTCAGCCATCCTCTTGTTGCAGCGTTCGGTTTAAGCAGGTTGAGCCTTGAGTTCGCGTCACCCAATAGATTGAATCGGCAGCGAGAAAAAGATGGGTTCCGGTTGCAAAATTTGTATTGGGGGAATGAACATGAACTGTGTAGGCGTTGACGTTTCCAAAGGCAAGAGCATGATCGCCGTCATGCGGCCTTTGGGAGAACTGGTGATCCCGCCCTTTGAGGTGGCGCACAACGATGCTGAGTTGCGCAAGTTGTCAAGGCTGCTGGGTGACTTGGATGGCGAGACCCGCGTGGTGATGGAGGCCACGGGAAACTATCACCTGCCGGTGGCCAGCTTCCTTTGCGATTCCGGGTTTTATGTCTCCGTGGTGAATGCCATGCTGGTGCATGGTTACGGGAACAACAGCCTGCGGCGGGCCAAGACCGATAAGAAGGACGCGATCAAGCTGTCCAACTTATGGCCTCGACCATTGGCTGGCGCTGCCCAAGTACATCCCGGAGGATGAAGTGCGGCTCATGCTGAAAACCACGTACCGGCAGTACCAGCAATGTGCTAAGGTACAGACCATGCTCAAAAATAATCTGATCTCCTTGCTTGACACCGCATTCCCAGATGCAAACCGCCTGTTTACCAGTCCTGCCAGGGCGGACGGCAGCGAGAAGTGGGTGGATTTTGTAGCGGCTTTCCCGCATTGCGAATGTGTCTGCGGGCTGTCCGAAAAAGCGTTTACAGCCAAGTATCAATGGTGCAAGAAACACGGTTACAACTTCAGCCAGGACAAAGCGCTTGACATCTACGCCTCCGCCTGTGGACATTTCAGTGTCATGCCAAGGACTGATACCGCCAAACTCCTGGTGGATCAGGCAGTGTCCCAGCTTCGGGCCGCTTCTGCCGCCTTGGCCGCGCTCAGGGACGAAATGCAGTCCCTGGCGGCATCGTTGCCGGAGTATCCTGTTGTGATGGGGATGTTCGGCGTTGGACCTGCCCTCGGTCCCCAACTCATGGCAGAGATCGGCGATGTGCGCCGCTTCCACTCTAAGAAAGCGCTGGTGGCCTTTGCAGGCATTGACGCACCGCCGTATCAGTCCGGCCAGATGGAAGTCCGTAGCCGCAGTATATCCAAGCGCGGATCTTTCGCTCTACGCAGGACGTTGCTCCTGGTAATGAGTACAATCCTCCGGCGTTCTCCTGCCGATGAGCCTGTGTACCAGTTCATGGACAAGAAGCGTGCTGAGGGCAAGCCTTATCGCGTCTACATGATAGCCTCCGCCAACAAGCTTCTGCGCATTTACTACGCCACCGTGAAGCGGCATCTGGACAGCCTCGAAGCCTAACATCCAACCTCAGATTCGCTTATCCAAGGCCAGCGCCAAAAATTTTCAATGGCGGTGGCCTGGTTTTCTGTACCCTTTTTGCGGGGCCTAAAAAAGCGGTTCTCTTCAATTTAGCCCTTGACTTTTGTTAGCAGGTCTGCGGTAGATGGATCGACTTGCCCGTTGATCTCCCAGTCTGCCAGAATGTCGAATGCGTCATTACATTCCTGTGCGGTGACAACGGGACCGGAGTCGTTCATCCGGAGGATCGCTTCCGCCACGATTCGGGCAGCGGGATCGTCTCCCTGGCTGAAGGCTGCCAGCTCGTCCCTGGTCAGATACGTTCGCAGCGCCCGCTGCTCTTCGGTAAATGCACACATTTCCACCGTACAGGTCTGATTGCCGGGCAGGCAGATGTTCCCTTCTTTAAATGGCTCGGGCGTCAGCTTGAGAATAGCGGTCAGCGGTGAAACGGCGTTTGTTGACACACCGATCCCATAGGGCCCGGGTGCCATTTTACATATCCCGTGGGTCAGCTCCCGGAGCTGTTCCGCCAGAAGGACCATTCTGTTTTTGATCTCGCTCATCTCTGCCCTCCTTCTTAAATTCCGATGATGGTCCAGATGTAAGTGGGAGCGGTGAGGGTAAGGATGAGACAGGCGAAAAGGATCACCGGACCGGTCCACTCAAACTGGCCGTGTTTCTTGTGTAGGCTAAGTACCCAGCGCCTTACCGCATTACTGCGACAGGTTTCCAAATACTCGCCCCCGAACCGGACTTACACCTCTCAATGTATCCGGCTCTCCACTTGCTAGTTCAGTTTGCCGTTATGCAAATTGTAATGGCATTTCTTACAGAGAGCTAAGGTCTTGCGATTTCTCGCAATCATAAATTTCTCCCAGTAACGCTTGCCCTTCAAATCTTTGAGCTTTCTGACGTGGTGCATCTCAATATCCACGTCCATTCTGCCGCACAGCTCGCATTGCCGGGCGGCAAGCCTGTCCATCAAACTTGTTTTGCTGGTATACATCAGGGTGCGGGGAATGTTGTCCACGGTACTGCCGTTCAGACCGGGCTGTCTCGCAAATCCATCGTGATAAAACAATCTGGTTTTGCTATTACCCTTTTTGTCAGTAAAGCGGACGCCAAAGTTTTTCCCAATACGGAATTTTGCAAAAGCCTTTTTCATGCTAATACGATATTTCGCCGCATAGGTCTTAAACAGGCTATACTGCATAATGTAGCCAAAGGAGCTGGCATGGGAAGAATTGTTGGCAATCCGGTAGTAATTCCGGAATCCACGGATTTCACTGTTGTACTGGTCAAGGATTTCCAGCGGGTCATTATTTTTTAGATAATATCTCGCCTGTGCCTTCCAGTTTCCTTTGCCATAGACCGTTTTCTCTATGGTCATGGCTCCATACTCCAACAGCTTCTTACGCATAATCTCCATGGGCAGCTCCAAGCAGACCGTCCCGCTCAGAAATCGGATTTTTCTGCCGTTTTTGTCTTTCTGCACCACATTACTGCGCCGCACATAGATGTCATATCCCAGAAACCTTGCCCGCTTCGCAGAATGTGTTATCAACGTTTTTTCGTCAGAAAGTTCTAACTTGAGCGTGTTTGCCACAAATGCGCCAATCTGCTCTTTGACCGCCTGCGCGTCCTCTTTACTGCCGATAACGCCAACAAGGAAATCATCGGCATATCGTACATATTGGATACGCCTGTAGTTGGCGTCAAACTGGTCGGAACGGGAAAACGACAGCCGGGTCCGTTCAATCTCCCTGATTTCCTCTTGGAGCCTCTGCCATTCTTCTTCCGTTTTGGCACTGCGCATTGCAGTAGCACGTACTCTGCGCTGATAATCCAATTTTGCGGTTTCAGGGTGCAGAGAACGCCGCCTGCCTTGGTCAAACTGCTTCTTCAGTTTCCCCATGAATTTATCCAGCTTGTCCAGATAGATATTAGCGAGGATCGGACTGATGATGCCGCCCTGCGGCGTACCACTGTAGGTGTTATGGTATTTCCAGTCCTCCAGATACCCTGCACGGAGAAACTTGCGAATCAGGCGCAAAAAACGTTCATCCTTGATACGTTCCGCCAGAATACTGACCATAACTCCATGGTCAATATTGTCAAAGAATCCTTTAATATCACCTTCGACAAACCATTTCACCCCGGTGAAGCACACTTGCACTTGGGTCAAGGCTGTGTGACAGCTATGCTTCGGACGAAATCCGTGAGATGTTTTGGAAAAACTCCCCTCATAGATTGCTTCCAGCAAAAGCCGTACACATTCCTGTACCAGCTTATCATCAAAGGACGGGATTCCCAGTGGACGCATTTTCCCATTTTTCTTGGGAATATAAGTTCTTTTTGATGGTTGAGGCTGATAGCTCTCATCTTTCAGGCTGGCAATGATGCCGTCAATGCGATTCAGGCTCATTGCGTCAATAGTTTTGCCATCGGCTCCCTCCGTCATATTTCCCTGACTGGCATAAATATTCTGATATGCCATCAGAAACAACTCACGATTATATAGGTTCCGATAGAGCCGGTCGTAAGTATATGACTGGTCACCGCTATGCTCCTGCAAACTGCTTAGCATATTGATTGGATTTCTCATGGTGTATCACACACCTTCCTTTCTTGATGCTAAGATAACAAGCTGCCGCCCTTCGCCATGTATGCGGCTTTCCCGCACTCAGACTACTATGGCGGCTCCGTTACCATACCGAATATTCAGCGTCATCTTTCTTGGTTTTATCCTTGAAATTTATCACCGTAAAGGCATTACGCATAGCCGGATACCCGGCGTTTCGGGTTAGGCAATCTCCGTTTAGTAATAAGATAATAGCTTGGATGATTGTCGGAGTATCGTTTCCGCCCTTTTCTCCTTATGGAGTTGGGTCGCACAGAAGTCCTCCCGCATGTTCTCGACTATTAAACTGCGGCTGTGCGATTTGACGATAGTTGTCTTCCGTCAAAGTCCCTACATAGACCCCTCGGACTGCGAATCAAGCAGTATGGCTTTTACCCTCATATCATCCATTTCATCTTCCCATTCAGTCGTGAGCTGACAACTGCCCAACTTATGGGTTCACCGACGTGCTATTTTCCCCTATGAGGTTTCCCTCTCAGGTAAATCGGTCAATGACGGGCGATTGGACTTTTACCCGCTGGAGCGCTGCCTCCAGAATTATCAGATTACCAGTACGGACGCACAATCAAAGTAAGCCATAGCCGATTTCCCGAAGAAAGCGATAGTCAAAACCATGTCCAGCGCGGGGAAAACCACGTTATTGACAACGGTTTTGATCTGTCCGGCGGCGTCATTCCAGGTACTCTCCACTACCGCGCCCACATCGCCCCTGCCGCCAGACGTGGCGAAAGCAGGAACGCAGAGGATGGACATCACCACCAGGACAAGGAGCAGGGGCCGCAGATGTTTTTTGAATTTTCGCATAAATACCTCCCAAAAGCTGGAGGGCCGTCCCGCAGGACGGCCATCTCCATTATTACATGGTTTTCAAATCAGTACCCTGTTCTGGGCAGGGGTTTACCGGGTTTATAAACTGTGGTGACCCAGCGGTCAGTCGCCATGATCCACTGCCCGTTGTACACGCCGCCCACGTCCGCCTGATTGACGAACTGGGTACCGCCCGTCAGGCCGGAGAGGACATTGCAGTAAACCGCGGGAGCCTCCACCTGCCGGAAGTTAGACGGGACCACGCCGAACACGCACATAAACTCCGTCACACACTCGTTGGAGGCCAGCCCCAGCGCGGTGGGAGAAGCGATGATGACCCTGTTCTGCTGGGTACTGACATTGTCCGCCAGAGTGCGGTACTCGCTGCTGAGATTCGTCTTGTAGACGATCTTGTAATTTCCCGGCACGTTGTAGGTCCCGGTGACGATCTTATCCAGCCGTACCGCCTTGGTAGGCAGGGTGTCCCTCCAGTAGAAAGATGTAAGCGCGGTAGTGGAGTTATTGCCGATGCCGGAGAAATCATACTTGATGCTCTGACCGGGAACGACCTCGCTGTAGCCGCGCTTGGTGATGGAGACATTGGTATAAAGGCTCTTGTTGGTCATAGCGGCCTTGACGATCTGGCCGGCGTACTCGATCTCCACCTCAATGGGCGTCTTGTCCAGACCATAGAAATCAGCTGATTTGGATTCCACAATTTTGTAGCGTCCCAGCGGCAAAGGCCGGGACTTGGCGACGCCATTTTTGTCTGCCTTGATCGTGTCCGCCAGATTGCCGGAGCGATGCTCATAGATCTCAAACTCCGTGTTGGGCAGGGGCGTCCCGGCAGGCCAGCCGTTCATGGTGTTGTACTCAGCGGAGGTCTTGGTCACCTGGATCTGGCCGGTGATGGGGGTGTTCTTCCACTCCACGATGGTCGTCTCGCCTGCGGTGACATAGACCGTCTTCATCTCGGTGTCCACCAGATAGCCCTCGTTCTCCAGCTCTTTGAGGTAATACCGTCCGGTGGCGGTCAAGTCCTCGATATAAATGTAACCAGAATTATCCGTGGTGTACTGCCCGATGGGCTTGTGGCTGCTGTCGTAGAGCAGGAAGGTCACGCCGTATATCCCCTTGCCGGTGGTGCTGTCGGTCTTATGCAGCAGGATACCGGAGAAGGCTTTGTTGGTGATGGTGACCACAGTGGGTTTTCCGTCCTCCACTGTAAAGTAGTGGGGCGTATTGTCGAGTTTGTACCCATCCGCCGCCTGGGTTTCCACCGCATAGTAATCACCGGCGTCCAGATCCAGCAGGACATGTCCGTCCTTGCCAGTGGTGACGGTATCCACAAGACCATCGTCCATGCGGCGGATCTCGAAGGAGACGTTCGCCAGCCGCTTGGTGCGGTCGGCTTCATCTACTTTGATGATCTCCAGCCCGCCCACAGGCGTGTTGTAAAACTTGAGAGTCTGAGCGTCTCCCACCTTGATCTGGATGGTCTTGGGGGTGGTGTCCAGGAGGTAGCCGTCCAGGGTACGGATCTCCTTGGCGATGATGGTCTTGCCGGGTTCCAGACCCTCGATCACGATGCGGCCATTTTCATCGGTCACATACTCGCCGTTGGCGCTGCCAAGCACCTGTCCGTTGGACCCGGTGACCAGGAAGGTCACGCCCTTCAGGGGCGTGGTGGTGCCGGTGATGTACTTTTCGATGATCAACCGGGTCTTGGGGTCATTCTCGAAAGTGAGATCGTTGCCGCCGTTGGTACCGCCGCCAATGCTGGTATTTCCACCCGGATCGGTCGTACCGCCAGCGGTTCCTCCGCTATTCACGGAATTAGAGCCGTTTTTCACGATGATAGTCTGGGGCGTAGAATTGAGGACATAGCCGCTGGGAACTTTCGTCTCGACCACGACCACAGTGCTGCCGGGAACGAGGCCCGTGACCGTCACAGTCCCATCCTTGCCAGTGGTGTAGCGGCCCAGCACAGTGCCGTTGCCGTCCCGTACCGTGAACTCCGTGCCGGGGACAGGCTTCCCGGTGACAGAATCTACCTTCGTGATCGTCAGGCTGCACAGAGGTTCATTGAGGAATGTCAGGGTCTGCGTGTCCAGAGGATTCACCGTGACTGTCTGGGTCTGGGTACTCTGGTCGATGACGTAGCCGGGGGCTGCCTTGACCTCCTTGGCCACCACCGTCCCAGTGATGCCGGAAATCCGAATTTCTCCCTTGTCATCTGTGGTGTAGAGGCCGTTGCTGCTCAGATGGCCGTTGTCATTATCAACATACCCGCCGTTGGCGTAGGTGAGTTGGAACTGCGCTCCGGCGATGAACGCGCCAGTCACGCTGTCCTTCTTTTGGATGACCAATGTGCCAGCCCGCTTGTTCCAGAACGTCAATTGCTGCGCCTCGCCTGCTTTGATGAGGATGTCTTGGGGCGTCCCGTCTAAAACGAAACCTTCCACGGTCCTGATCTCCCGTACTTTCACAGTCGTACCGGGTTCAATGCCGTCCAGCACGATCTCTCCGGCCTTGTCGGTATAATAGATCCCGTCGTCGGGGCCTACC
>OFGQ01000960.1_pt1 | contig 20660 bp, 20 predicted proteins | sample 1521791 | NCBI WGS metagenome assembly OFGQ01 (sample SAMEA3504116, study PRJEB24116) | mouse gut metagenome | biome: mouse gut; feature: mouse-associated habitat; material: faeces | place: Denmark | collected 2011 | reverse complement strand
CGGCGACAACGTGGACATGGACGTGGAGCTGATCACCCCCATCGCCATTGAGACCGGTCTGCGTTTTGCTATCCGTGAGGGTGGCCGTACCGTGGGTTCTGGCGTAGTTATCGGTATCAACGAGTAATTCTAATGTAAAAGGACAGGCCGTGGCCTGTCCTTTTTTCAAAATTCTTCGTACAGTCTTAATTGATTTGTGTGGAATAGGAAAGAAAAGGAGGTAGCCGTTTTGGAATACAATCGTGGAACCTTAAGTGAAGGGCTGTACCTGATGTATCTGGGAGGGCTCATTGCTGCGGTAGGATTAGTTGCTACCCTGCTGCTGTTTATGCTCCCAGTACTGCGCGTTTTAAGTTTAGTTAGTGCAATCGCCGCCCTGATCGGGGCGATAATATCCGTTGTTGGGTTGTACAAGATGCGCCATCTTCATCCAGACTATATGAGTGCACTGCTCCTGTTGGGGCTTCAATTTGTAATCAGTATAGTGAGCCGGAACCAAATAAATTCCGTCGTACTGGACATGATCCTCATTTTGGTCTCTCTTGTTAAATTATATTTTCTGATTCGCGCGACCAACTTTTTTTTGGATTTGCGGGGACGGGAAGATATGGTAAAGATGGGCAATAGAGTTCTGTTTTTCAATATTGCCAGCAGTCTTGTGCCCCTTGTGTCCAGTGTGTTAAATATGTTTATACCAAAACTTGTAAATAGCGTGGAGGGATTGTTTGGAATTATCATTCTTCCTCTGGTGATTTCCCTTGTTGTTACATGGTATCAGCTGAGCTACATGAAGAAGAGTGCCGAAGCGTTGAGATAATTTTAGCGGATCAAGCTGCCCTTATGACCGTGAAAGGGAACATTAATGCTTGGATGAGTTTGAACATGGTGGAAGGCAGCGGCAGATGTTCATAGCATTCCATTTGCTGGATGCAGTTGCGGGTAACACCTGCTTTTACAGCCAAAGTGGTTTGTGAAAGTTTCATCTCCTTTCTTCTGCCGTACAGACTTTTTTTCAGGAATTGGCTGACATGGGGGTACTTTCTGTAAGTGCTCCGCTTTTTCGACAATTTTTATCACCTCCTTTCAAGAGGAGGATATAGGAATTGTCGAATTTAGTCTGCCAATTTCAGTTGGTATTATTGAAATGGTTAAAATTTTTAAGTAATCGATGTCTGTTACCGGGTATTTGGGGCCGTTCAGGCCGCAAAGAATTTAAAATTAAAGGAATTCATGGTAGGACAGCCGCAGTCTGGCGGCGGTACAAGGAGGCGGAGTGTGATGGGGAAAATCTGGCTTCTTCTGCTGGTTCTGGCTCTGCTGGCGGGCTGTGGAGCGCAGGAACCGGAGGCAGTCTCCTGGGCTCCGGATGAGGGGCAACGGCTGGTAATCTACACCGCCCATAAGGAAGAAGTCTACTGGCCTATTGTCAAGGAATTTGAAGAGCGAACCGGAATTTGGGTTGAAGTGGTGCCCGGTGGTACCAATGAACTGCTGGAACGTGTGCGGCGGGAGTCGGACAGTCCGGCAGCAGATGTGATGTTCGGCGGCGGAGCAGAAAGTCTGGAAGCTTATTCCGACTGCTTTGCCCCTTACACCTGCATCCATGCGGAGGAGATTCAGCCCCAGTTCCGAGACCCGGAGGACCGCTGGACCCCCTTTTCTGCCCTGCCGGTAGTGTTGATCTGCAATTCTAAACTGCTTCGCCCAGGACAGGCAGACAACTGGGATGCCCTGTTGTCTCCGAACCTGAGAGGCCGGATAGCCTTTGCGGACCCGGCGGTATCCGGTTCCAGCTTTACCGCTCTGCAAACAATGCTGCTTGCCCTGGGGCCGGACCGGGATGAGGAACTGCTCCAGAGCTTTGCCGGAAATCTGGACGGACAGCAGTTGGGCGGTTCCGGCGAGGTAGCCGGAGCGGTAGCCGGAGGTTCTGCTCTGGTAGGGGTGACGCTGGAAGAGACCGCCTTAAAGCGGATTGCCGCCGGGGATGACTTGGCGCTGATTTATCCCTCCGGCGGAACCAGCTGTGTTCCAGACGCCAGCGCCCTGATTCAGGGCGCACCCCATGAGGACAACGCCAAACAGTTTTTGGATTTTACAGTCAGCCCCGAGGTTCAACGGCTGTTAACCGAGCAATTCTGCCGCCGCTCTGTCCGGGGGGATATTCCCTCTGATTTAACGCCTTTGGAGGATATCCCGCTTGTGGACTACAATGTAGAACAGGCCAGCCTGGACCGGGACGCAATTTTGATGACTTGGGCCTTCTACCTGGGCGGGGAGGGAGAGACATGAGACATTCCTTTCGAGGACGGCTGTTTTGCTCGTTTTTGGTGATGTCATTAGTACCGCTTTTGGTGTGTTCCGCCATGCTTCTGCAAATTTTCCGCCTGCGCATGACCAGTGCGGCACGGCAGGAAATGACCAGCCAGCTGGATACCATTTCCCATACGCTGGACACCGCTTTTCGCTCTTTTGCACAGACCGCCGAACTCCTGCAAGGGAACTCGGTGGTAGCGCAGGCTTTAACTGGAAGCGGAGAAGAGGACACACTGGTCTATCAGCAGCTGTTCGAGGCCGCTGGACAGGCCATGGGGCAGGCGCGTTTCGATCTTTACGACCTGGAAGGCCGCTGGCGGTACTCCACCGACCTGCAAGGGAAAGACTTACCAACTGGCTGGGGGGCACTCTACGGAGCCCAGAGCGCGAGAGAGGGGCTAATTTACCGGACCTGCGAAGACTCTGCCGACATGGGGATGCCCCTCCTGCAAGGGGCCGCTTTGCTCTATGACAACACAGAAAAACCGGCGGGCTATCTGGTCGTCAGTCTGTACTACAGCCATTTTTATCAGCTGCTGGAAGGCATGTATGGCAGTCAAAATGACTTGGTTTTGCTCAGCCGTTACTGGAGGCCGGTATACAGCGTCCAGCCCTCTCTGGCGGGCGAGCTGGCTGGCCGTCTGCGAGGCCGTTTGCTGTCTGCGCAAGGACTTCCGGAGACAGCGGACGGTTTCTTTCACGGCATTGCGTGGAATGAAGCCAGCGGGCTGTATTTGATTCTCCAGCGGCCCCAGATTTTTACCCAGGAAACCATGCGCCTGCTGTATACGGTCAGCTTGGCCTGCGCAGTGGTATGCGTGGCAATTTCGGTGCTGATAAGCCTGAAGCTGAGCCGCCAGATGTTCCGGCCAATCGACCGCCTCCATCGGGGAATTGGAGAGGTGGTACAGAATAATTTAGATGTCTTCGTCTCGCTGGAGGGGGACGATGAATTGGCCGAACTGGCCCAGCATTTTAACGGTATGGTGGCCGCCTTGAAGCGTAACCAAGAACAGCTTGTGAACAACCAGCGGGAGCTGAATCAAGCCCAGCTGAGGATGCTTCAAGCTCAGCTGAACCCCCATTTTCTCTGCAACACTCTGGATACTATGAAGTGGATCAGCAAAATCAACCAAGTGCCACAGGTGGCCCTGATGTCCACAAATCTAGCAGATATTCTGCGCTTCTGTATCTCACCAGAGGAATTCGCTCCCCTCTCCCGGGAAGCAGAAATCCTGGAGCGGTATGTAGAAATTCAGCGTATTCGCATGTCCGGAGGCTTTACCTATACCATGGATCTGCCCGCTGTACTAGAAGACTGTCTGATTCCCAAGATGATCCTCCAGCCTCTGGTGGAAAACGCGATCCTCCATGGTTTGGAAGGACGGACAGACGGCGCGGTGCGGGTGGCTGCACGGGAAGAAGGCGGATTGCTGCGCATCACGGTGGCCGACAACGGTCCCGGTTTTTCTCCGGAATGGATGGAGGGACGCCGTTTTCGAGAAGGGAGCGGACGTCACCTGGGGCTGTACAATGTGGACACCATTTTAACCAAATACTATGGGAGAAACTGCGGCCTGTTCCTGAGCAGCGAGGGGGGCGCAGTGGTCACGGCGGTCTTGCCGGTGAGACGAGAGGGGGAAGCTCTATGTTGAAGGTATTGGTGGTCGAGGATGAGGAGATGATCCGAAAAGGGATTGTGCTGGCGGTGGACTGGGCAGCGATGGACTGCGTGGTAGTGGGAGAGGCGGCCAACGGGGTGGAGGCCCTGGAGGCGGTGGAACGGCTGAATCCGAGTTTGATTATCACCGACTTAAAGATGCCCCGAATGGATGGCATCGAGATGCTTCGCTGTCTGAGGGACCGCGGGAACCATGTCTATGTCATCATTCTTACCGCCTATGACAGCTTTACCTATGCCCAGAGCGCACTGCGGTTGGGGGCGGTAGACTTTTTACTCAAGCCTTTCCACGACGGCGACCTGGAACAGGCTGTGACCGCTCTCCGCAGACGAATGGAGGGAGCAGAGCGGGAAGAACCGGCGCTTCCGGGACTGAAAAAGGGGGATAAAAGCAAGTATGTGCTAGAGGCCATGGACTACATCGGAAAGCACTATCAGGATCCCAATATTTCCATCAGCGACATTGCTCTGGACTTGGGAATCAGCGAGGGACATTTGAGCCGAACCTTCAAAAAAGAAACCGATTATACGCTGCTCAACTACTTGACCCGCTATCGGATTCACAAGGCTATGGAACTGCTTCGGGACTGCCGGGTGAAGGTGTATGAGGTGGCCGCCCAAGTGGGATACCGGGATATTACCTATTTCTCTGCTACCTTCAAGCGGGTGACGGGGCTGACCCCGTCGGAATATCAGGACACCAGTGGAAACAGGAGGGAAAAACTTTGATTCGGTTGATTGCCAGCGATATCGACGGGACCTTACTGCTAAATGGAGCGACGGAGATTCCCCAGGAAATTTTTTACCAGATCGACCGTCTGGAACGCAAGGGGATTTTGTTCTGTCCAGCCAGCGGGCGGCAGTATTCCAGCTTACGAAAACTGTTTGCCCCTGTTGCGGATCGGGTGCCGTTTCTTTGTGAAAACGGCGCGGTGGTCTACGGCCCAGGAAACCCGGGGCCGGTGCTGAGCAAGACGGCAATGGGCCGTTCCTTGGCGGAGGAATTATGCCGGGATATTTTGGCTCTGCCCGGAGTGGAGGTTCTGATCTCTGGGGCCAACACCAGTTATCTGTGCCCTAAGGACCCAGCGGTGGTAGAGCTGGTACACTACTTTGTGGGCAACAACACCACACAGATCCCAGCACCGGAAGAGGTGCCGGAGGATATTGTCAAGGTGTCCGCCTATTGTCCCGGCCGGATGGAAGAGACGAAAAGCGCCCTGGTTCCCCGGTGGGGGGAGCAATTCCGGGCTGCTGTGGCCGGGGCGGCCTGGCTGGATTTTACTTTGGCGGACAAAGGAACCGGTCTGAGACAGCTGTGCAGGGCCCTGGACATCGGATTGGAGGAGGTTATGGCATTTGGAGACAACTACAACGACCTGCCCATGCTGGAGCTGGCAGGCCGGCCCTGGATGATGGACAGCGCCGTTGAGGACTTACGGGTACGGTTTTCAAACCGGTGCCGGGAAGTGGCGGAGGTCTTGCGGACATTGTAGGGCTGTACAAAGCGGGAGAACTATGCTATAATTTCTCTATGTCAATTGTGGAATGCTCCAGATCGGAAAAGGAGAGGAAATCATGGACCAAAAACTGATTCAGGGCGCACTGACCTATGGACGCCGTTTCGTTCGGTATGGGAAAACGGCGTCCTATATTCCGGAGCTGGCCTCCAAAAATCCCTCCAAGCTGGGGGTTGCGGTATGCGATTTGGAGGGCAACATACTGACGGCAGGCGATTCGGAAGAAAAATTCACCATGCAGAGCATCTCCAAACTCATTGCCTTGATCCTGGCTTTGGAACAAAACAGCTATGACGATGTGTTTTGCAAAGTTGGACTGGAACCGACGGGGGATTCGTTTAGTTCCACCGTCCGTCTGGATCATCTGACCAACAACAAGCCCTTTAACCCCATGATCAATGCCGGAGCCATCGCAGTTACCAGCACCATCCGGGGCGCCTCGCTTGAGGAACGCAAAACGGTTTGTATCAACTTTGCCCGGAAGCTGCTGGGCAGTTCCGAACTGGATGTGGACTATGAGGTGTTTTTGTCCGAGGCACGAACCGGCTTTAAGAACCGGGCCATTATCTACCTCATGCGGTCTAATGGCATTATTGAGGGCAATTGTGAAGAACATCTGGAGCTGTATTTTATGCTGTGTTCCCTGGCCTGCACCTGCCGGGACTTGGCGGTGTTTGCAGCTACTTTGGCCAACAATGGCGTCAATCCCATTACAGGAGAGACCGTAATCCCTCTGCGTACCGTAAAGCTGGTGCGTTCCCTCATGGTTACCTGCGGGATGTATGATTACTCGGGTGAATTTGCCGCTACGGTGGGAATGCCCTCCAAGAGCGGCGTAGGCGGCGGAATTATCTCCTGCCCCATTGGGAAGTGCGGGATTGCCGTCTATGGTCCGTCTCTGGATGAGAAGGGCAACAGTACCGGCGGTTTAAAAATGCTGGAGTATCTGTCCGAGAATATGGAACTCAACATGTTTTAAGACAAAGAAACCCGGAGTACGGCAAAAGCCATGCTCCGGGTTTATCTATGGGGAAAATGGTCAGGCTTCGCTGCCCTTCAGAACGGTGATAGCTGCCTGAGCAGCCATTTGCTCGGCCTCTTTTTTGCTTCGGCCAGAACCGGCGCCAAGAGCCTTTCCGTTTAGGTCTACCTCCACAAAAAAACGTTTATTGTGGTCGGGGCCCTCCTCGCCTACCAGACGGTACTGGAGAACTTGTCCGCTCTCCCGCTGAACCAGTTCCTGGAGGGCAGTCTTATGATCCAAGGGCTTGGTCAGACCGGCAATCTCCCGGCTGAGGATATATTTTTGAATACATTTCCGGGCTGAACCGATGCCGCCGTCCAGATAGACCGCAGCCAAAACCGCTTCTACTGCATCGGCCTGGATGGAGGGCCGGTCCCGGCCTCCGCCGGCACTTTCCCCCTTTCCCAGGCGGAGATATTCCCCCAAGTTCAGCTCACGGGCTACCTCGACCAGACTTTCTTCGCAGACGAGCGCAGCCCGTGTACGGGTCAGATCCCCCTCGGGCAGGTCGGGGTGACTGCGGTACAGATGGTCGGCCACCACCATGCCCAGAATCGAATCGCCCAGGAATTCCAGCCGCTCGTTACTGGCCAGTTTGCCCCGGCTCTCGTTCGCACGAGAGCTGTGTGTAAGGGCGTTTTCCAGCAAGGAGGGATCCTGAAAGGTATAGCCCAGTTTTTCTTCCAATGTTTTCATGCAAAACTCCTTGGACAAGGCGGAACTCCGCGCTGGGCGGAGTTCGGTCGGTAATGGTTCAGTCAATCTTATTCTTGAGGAAACGGACTAGATCGCCCACAGTCGAGATAGAGGATGCCTCTTCCTCGCCCAGTTCATCCAGACCAAATTCTTCCTCCACGGCCATGGAGAGGTCCAGAACGTCGACAGAATCGGCATTCAAATCGTCTGTAAAAGAGGTTTCCATGGTAATGCTGTCAACATCAACATTGAATTGCTCGGCAATGAGTGCGGCCAGCTTTTCAAAGATCATAATGTGTCGCTCCTTCTATTGTGCCTTGGCACATTTTTCTGTCCTTATGATAGGCATATTTCCCTCAGCTGTCAATAGGTTTTTTTATTTTCTGTGCGCTTTTTTTGAAGAGCCCTTCCAACTGCGCAAAATGAACAACGCGTTTGGCGCTAAAAGCAAAAGCGCAGTTAAATTTGGCAAAGCCATCAGGGCATTGCACAGGTCTACCAGCTGCCAGACCATATGAGGGCTCCAGACTGCCCCCAGAATGGTACAACCCAGAAATACCGCCCGGTAGAGCGTGAAGAGAAGCGCCAAGAGCCGTTTGGACCGGTCCCCTAAGAGAAAACTAAGGCATTGCTCCCCATAGTAGCTCCATCCTAAAATGGAGGAGAAGGCGAACAGTAAAAGGGAGAGCGTAACGATTCTACCGCCTGCTCTGCCCAGCGCACAGCCGTAGGCGGCGGCGGTGAGGGGGGCGCCGGTCAGCCCTGCGGGCGAAAGAGGCAGGCCGCTGACCAGGATGACCAGTGCGGTAACGGTACATACCGCCAGCGTGGACAGGAATACCTCAAAGATTCCCCACAGGCCCTGCTGGACTGGGTGGTCCACCTGGGCCGCACCGTGGGCCATGGCGGAGGTGCCAAGCCCTGCTTCATTGGTGAACACTCCGCGAGCGATTCCGTAGCGCAGAGCAGAGGCTGTCGTCCAGCCTACACCGCCCCCCATGGCGGCGTCAGGGGAGAGTGCACAGGAAAAAATGGCCTCCAATGCAGAAGGAATTTTGTCCCAGCTATACAGCAGCACCAGCCCGCCGCTGCCCAGATAGAGCGCCGCCATGATCGGAACCAGGGCCGAGGACACCGCCGCGATTCGACCCAGCCCGCCCACCATCACCAGTCCGGCCAGCAGTGCTGTGACGAGGCCGGTGAGTGGTCTTGGCAGGCCAAAGGATGCCTCCAGGCTGGAGGCAATGGAGGAGGACTGTACCAGATTTCCACCCGCCAGCGTGGCCGGAATACAGGCCAGACAGAAGAAAACAGCCAGCAGAGGGGCTCCGAGCCCGTCTCGGATGTAGTACATGGGACCGCCCCGGAGCTGCCCATTTGGACCAGGACACTGGTATTTTACAGCCAGCAGTTTTTCGCCGCAGGAGGTCATCATACCCAGCAGAGCAGAGAGCCACATCCAGAATACCGCCCCCGGCCCACCAAGCGTCAGCGCCGCCGCCACCCCGGCAATGGAGCCGGTGCCTATGGTGGAGGCCAGCGCCGTGGCAAGGGCCTGAAAGGGCGACAGTCCCCGGCCTGACGGTTCCCGACGGCGAAATAGAGACCCCGCAGTGGCCCGCCACCAAATCCGAAACTCGAACAGTTGAAAAAATCCGGAACCGGCGGAGTACACCAGCCCGACAAAAAGAAACAGCCCAAGAAGCCACGGGTTCCAGAGCATATCGGTCAAACGAGACAAAAAATCCACCGCATACCACCTCAGTGAGTGATATGCGGTGGATGTGTCATTATAGAACTTTGGATAGAAACAGCTGAGTTCGGGGGTTCTGGGGGTGATCAAAGAATTCGTTGGGGGCGTTCTGTTCCAAGATATGCCCTCCATCCATAAACAGGACCCGGCTCCCCACCTCCCGGGCAAAGCCCATCTCATGGGTGACCACCACCATGGTCATGCCCTCCTGAGCCAGCTCTTTCATAACATCCAGTACCTCGCCCACCATCTCGGGGTCCAGGGCGGAGGTCGGCTCGTCAAAAAGCATGACCTTAGGCCGCATGGCAAGGGCCCGGACAATGGCGATCCGCTGCTTCTGTCCACCGGAGAGCTGGTTAGGGTAGGCGTCCGCCTTGTCGGACAGGTCCACCCGCTCCAGAAGGGTTTTGGCCAGACTGTCAGCCTCGTCCTGCTTCATCAGTCCGGTACGCACCGGGGCCAGCGTGATATTTTTCCGAATCGTCATGTTGGGGAATAGATTGAAATGCTGAAACACCATGCCCATTTGCTGGCGAATCTGATCAATTTTTACCTTTGGGTCGGTGATGTCGACGCCCTCAAACGTGATGGTCCCTCTGGTGGGGGTCTCCAATAAATTGAGACAGCGCAGAAATGTGGACTTGCCCGACCCAGAGGGGCCGATTACCACAACCTTTTCCCCTGGAGAGATATGCTCCGAAATGTTGTCCAACACCCGATGATCCCCAAAGGACTTGAACAGGTTTTTAACGTCGATCACTTTGACGCAGCCTCCTTTCCAGAATGCCCTGGAGCCAGGTGAAGACAATTACGATAATTAAGTACATGACGGCTGTGCCAATCAGAGGCGGCATGTAGTCAAAGGTTCGCCCGCCGATCCGCATGGCATAATAGGTCACTTCAGCCGCACCGATGGTATTGACTAGAGAGGTATCCTTGAAGAGCGTAATAAACTCGTTGCCCAAGGAGGGCAGAATGTTCTTAAACGCCTGGGGGATGACGATAAAGCGCATGGTGTCGAAATAGTTCAGGCCAAGAGATCGCCCTGCCTCGGACTGTCCCCCGTCTACACTCATCAGTCCGCCCCGGATAATCTCGGCCACATAGGCGCCGGAGTTGATTCCAAGGCCGACAATCCCAACCATAACTTTATTTCGGCTGGTGGCGAAAATCACAAAACTCCAGATGAGCAGCTGCACCATCATGGGAGTACCCCGGATGACTGTGGTGTAGATGTTGCACAAGACGTTCGCGATGCTCAAAAGAATGTTGTGCCGGCCTGGCCGCTGCTGGTCGTGGGCGGTACGGATGACGGCAATCACCAAACCCAGAACTGTTCCGAAAATGAGGGCGATAATTGTCATTTCCAGTGTAGTGCCCAGGCCCTGAAGATAGAGTTTCCAGCGGTCCGCTTCCAGAAAGGCCATGTGAAAGCGGGAGATAATTTTGTCCATCCAGATGCCAAATGATTGGAACATAGGGGGCCTCCTTTCTTCTATAGAGAAGAAGGACGGCCCCAAAGCCGCCCTTCCCCGGGTGTTTAATCAGCGGTGATGTACTTATCCACAATTTGCTGGAAAACACCCTCGTCAATCAGCTCTGCCATAGCCGTATTGATTGCGTTGAGCAAATCAGTGTTGCCCTTGGCCACGGCAATGGCGTAATCCTCTACAACCCACTCGCCGTCCAGGATCTTCAGTCCCTCGTTCGCGGCCACGTAGGCTTTGGCAGGCTCGTTGTCGATGATGACAGCGTCGATCTGATTGTTCACCAGGGCCATGACAGCCAGTGCGCCGGTGTCAAACGCGGTGACATGCTCCTCGCCATAGCCGCCGTTTTCGGGGGTGTCCGAAGCGTAGATATAGCCGGTGGTGTCAGCCTGACAGCCAATCTTCGCGGCATTGCTCAGGTCATCAATGGACTGGATGGGGGAATCCTCCTTGACGATAACCACCTGGACGCCAGTGGCGTAGCTGTTGGAGAAATCCATAACCTCCAACCGCTCCTCCGTGATGGTGATACCGGCCATAGCAATGTCGCTCTGGCCTGTCTGAACAGCGGTAAGGGCGGCGGTAAAGGCCATGTCGTCCACCTTTAACTCCAGCCCCAGTTTGTCAGCGATAGCCTGGGCCACTTCTACATCAATGCCTTCAAAACTGCCATCGTCGGTGGTCATCTCATAGGGAGGGAACGCGGCATTGGTGGACATGTGCAGTACGCCGGGTTCTACCGTGGTGAAGGTACCGTAATTTCCGGCGCTGGAGCTGCCGGCGGAACTGTCGTCCGTGGGGGTGCTGACGGAGGAATTCTGGCCGCCGGAATTGGCAGGGGGATTGCTTTTGGAGCTGGTGCCGCTGTTGTTTCCGCAGGCGGCAAGGGACAGGGTCATGGCCGCAGCCATGGCAAGAGCAAGAATCTTTTTCATGTTAAAAACTCCTTTTCAAAAGCGGATAGCCGGTCCGGCCTAGCCGAACACTGTGGAAAAGTATACACCGGAATGTATATATAGTCAATAGGTATTTTTTCAAAAAATCATAAACGCCTAAAATTTTTTTGTGTAGTTCGGACAGAAAACGAGAGATAATGCGGACTGCAAAGAAAATCTCAAGCTAAAAAGCGAGAAAAAGAAACTTCGAAGCGGTATGAATATACAAAAATAGATGAATAAATATTTTTTGCTTTTCTGTGGAACATGTTGGAAAAATTTGCGTCTATTTCCGTAGAGAAGCAATTAAAATTTTCTTAAAGATGCAGAAAGCCTCTTGATTTTTTTTCAGAAATGACTATGCTGGACATTGATCGTCTTGCCCATTGGAGGGATTGTATGAACAGAAACGATATACTCCGCCGGCGTGCGCGGGAGCTTTGGGAAAGCCCAGAGAAGTGGGCCTCCAGACTGGTTTTTCTGCTGGGACCTTGGGTGTGCCTGTGGATGGTGGAGATTTTAAACGAAAATGACGTGTTTGAGGATCTGGCCGCGTGGCAGGTGCTGATGAACATGGTGTTCTATTACAGCATCTTTCTTGCTCTGCGGCTGATTTTAGGGCGAAATCGCCGCGCTGCCGCTCTGGGGATCTCGCTGTGCTTCGTCTTTGGACTGGTCAACCACTATATCCTGCGGTTTCGGGGACGTATTCTGTTCCCAGCAGATATTACCGGCTGGCGCACCGCGGCCAATGTGGCCAAGGGTTTTGATTACTCGGTCGACCAGTACATGACCCAGGCGGCTATTCTGCTGGTGGTCTATCTCTTTTTGGTGTTCTTTTGCATCCCCCAGCGTAAGCGGGCTAAAATTCCTCTGCTCGCCGCGCTGGCGCTGTGGGCGGTGATGGGAGGCTACTGCTACGCCTTTTTCTGCACCGGAATGCTCCCGGCGCTGGACATCTACACGCAGCAATGGGTAACCCAGCGCAACGGTTTTTTGCTCAACTTTTCCATTGCTCTTCGGTATTCCTCAGTGGAAAAACCGGAGGATTATTCAAAAGACACGGTGCTGAAACTGGTGGAGGATTATCCCGGCCTGCCGGGCAATCCAGAGGAAAGGCCGGTCAATATCGTGGTTATTATGAACGAATCCTTTGGCGATTTGACCATCTTCGAGGGGCTGAACCCTTCAGAGGACCCAACCCCCTTCCTACACTCCCTCACAGAGAATACCATCCAAGGATGGATGTATTCATCTGTCACCGGCGGCGGTACTGCTACCATTGAATTTGAGTATCTCACCGGCTTTACCAGCCTGTTCCAGCCGCCCCATACTGTGGCCTACCAGCTCTATGTGGAGGAGGGCATGCCCTCCCTCTCTGCCCTGGCCGGAAGCCAGGGCTACAACACAACCGCTTTTCACCCCTATAAGTCCTCCGGCTGGAATCGGGTGCTGGCCTATCAGTATCTGGAATTCGACCGGCAGATGTATGAAGAGGATGTGCCAAACCCTTACATGATCCGAAATTATATCTCTGACAAGTCGGATTATGAGATGATTTACCAAACGACGCAGGCGGAGGATTCCAGCTTTTTCTTTAATGTTACCATGCAGAACCACAGCGGGTATGCTCAGGGATGGCGCAATTTGGATCGAAGCATTCAGCTGCCCGATCATTTGAAAACAGCGGACCGGACTGCGGAACAGTTTTTGGCTCTGATGCGGGAGAGCGACCAGGCTTTGGAGGAACTGATTTCTTACTACAGCCAATGTGATGAACCTACCTTGGTGGTCTTTTTTGGGGATCACCAGCCTCCTCTAAACAATGCGTTTTACGAGGCGCTGTACGGCAAAAAGCTGTCTGAGCGTACTACCCAGGAGGTCTTACAGCAGTACGCTGTTCCCTTCTTCCTCTGGGCCAACTACGACATAGAGGAGCGTCAGGATGTGGTAATCAGTCCCAACTATCTGGGGGCGCTCACCGCCCAGACAGCCGGCTTGCCTCTGACAGGATATATGGAGTTTCTGCTTCAGATGTATGAGGTGCTGCCTGCCATTACTCCTGTGGGCTTCGTAACCGGAGATGGGCAGTTTTTATCGAAATCGGAGCTCAGTGAAGAGCAAAAGGAATGGCTGTGGAACTATGAGGTGCTCAACTACTGCGGCATGGTAGACCTGTTTGATGAAGCGCGGCCCATGTTTTTTGCGCAGGAATCGCTTAGCTAAAGCAGAAATAGGGACGGTTTGATATATCGGTTCACCTGCATATTCTGTTTGGGTTTTGAGGTGTATTTTTCTCCTTTACTGCATAGAATGGCTGAAAAGGGGGCGGAAACAGTGGAGGAACGGCTGGAAATGCGGGGCGGAGGAACTTTGGCTCTGCGTCAGGAGGGAAACAGGATACACATGGAGGCAGAGCGCCCCGCAGATGGCCAGGGGCTTTATAAGGCATGGCTCCATGGCGACCATGGTGGAAAATATCTGTTGGGCACTCTGACCCCCGAGAATGGACGGCTGAAACTGTACCGGGTCGTGTCTGTTGGGGCGCTGGAGCGGGCTGGATGCTGGCCTCAGTTTTGGGCAGAAGCTCCGCTGGCGTTCTCCTTCCACGGACAGCCGGCCGGGAAATGGTACTGCGAACAGCACCCGGATCAGCTGGTGGCGGATCCGATCCTCAAAAGTTTGCTTGGGAGCTCCATGCTCTGCAAAAAAGAAGAGGACGGCTTTTCCCTGGCCGCCCCCTTTCGCATAGACAGCCCTACCCCCTTAAACACACTGTTCTGTCTGGCTTCGGTAGAACGCTGGGACGGCCGGACCCATCTGGTCTGGAAGTTTGACCAGGAAGGAAATCCTCAAATACCGAATAAAATAGAATGCACTGGGCAGACTAACCGCCAGTAACGGGGAGTTTCCCGAGTATAAAGGAGGTTGCCTCTATGCCAAACTTGACGACCAAGGAGTTGACAGCTCTGTCCGACCAGCTGGATTTTGAACGGGTACTCCACTGCAAGTACCTTTCCGCCGTCCAAGAGAGCCAGGACCAGGAGCTTAAAACCCGTTTTCAGTCCTGTGCCGATCTGCACTTGCAAAATTACAACACCCTGCTGGGACATCTGCGCTGAAAAGGAGAAACACACAATGAACGATCAGGAGAGAATCACCGATTTTATTTGCAGTGAAAAGAAAATGAGTGCGAACTATGATACGTTTGCCTCCGAATGTGTCAACCTATCCCTCCGAGACGATTTTCTGAACATTTTTCATCAGAGCCACCAGACACAGACCGACTTGTTTCGACTGGCCCAGGAAAAAGGCTGGTATCAAGTGGAACAGGCTCCTCAAAGTAAGGTGAGCCAGACTTATACCAGATTTTCCAATCAACAGCCTACCGCTTCTTAAAATTACCTCAGTTTTCCGCCTGCCAGACCGCTTTTGAGCTGTGTTCGTCAGGCGGAAAATTTTTTTAAAATTTTTTAAAAAAGGTATTGCTTTTTTACTTAAGACATGGTATCATACAAAAGCTGTCAGGGACAAGACAGTTATTTCCGGGTGTGGCGAAGTTTGGTATCGCGCTTGAATGGGGTTCAAGAGGCCGCTGGTTCGAATCCAGTCACTCGGACCAATCTATGATAATCCGAACGCAATTCTCAAAGTGGGAAAAGTGTTCGGATTTATCATATCTATTGACAATATCCTATAAACAGCAAAAAGGGCGGGGAAAAATCCCTGCCCTAAAATATTTAGGCGGCGTGTGTGCCCTGGTGAGCTTTCCACTCGGCAAATTCCCTCTGCCCTTCCTCGCTCTGGAAAAACGCCTGGATCTCCGGGAGCAGGACACGGGCCAGGGCTTCCACCTCGTTGTAGGGAATACCCGTACCATAGTCGTTAATCTTTTTCTGAGCCATCGTCATGTCCCCCCGTATCATTAACGTCAAAATCTTCATCGTCCAGATCAGGAAGCATGTAGCCCTGGAAAATTGTACCGCCATCCAGATTGGTGATAAACCGGCCTGGAATATCCTTCGGCAGATCAGCAGCGTCCCCATTATCCATGATGATAGTGGACAACACATTTCGGCCCGGCCACAGGCCCGAACATCAGCGTTGTTTTTTATCTGGCCGGGCAGCGCGGAGGCGTCAGGCCTCTGTAAAGCCATAACCAGGTGAATCCCAAATGCCCGGCCCAGGCGGGCCAGAGTACCCAGCTTGCCCACAATGGCGTTTACAAGCTCCTTGTTGGGCTTATCCATGCCGGTCGTGTCGGTAACCTCGGCCAGCTCGTCACAGACCACCATAATGCGGGAGAATGCGTGCTCGGGATTCAGGCGGTTATAGATGTCGATATTGGGGCAGGACTTACCTATTTCCTGTTCCAGATAGCTAAACGCCAGCTTGCGATCTTCCAGCGTGTCCACCAACTGAGACAGGACGCTTAAAATCGTCTCCCGGCTATCGTTATAGCTGCAACGGGTTCCCTTCCAGCTCCGGGGGTAGTCCACCCCGCCCTTCATGTCCAGGATGTAGACCTGCATAGCCTTGTCCAACGCCTGTTTAATCAGGGAGAGGACCAGGAAGGTTTTCCCAGAGCCGGTAGAGCCGCCAATGAGCATGTGGGGCATTTTGGTCAGGTCAACGAGCACAGGACCGTCCAGGGCAACGCCCAGGGAGAGGACCGCTTTACCCAAGGGAAGATTGTCCTTGGTCATGGGTACTTTAGTGGGGAGCTTTGCGTCACCTGGCGCAATTGAGAGGATGATAGCCCAGTTGTGAAGCCCTTTTCCCAAGATACTCCACCACCGCATCCAGTTGGGTCATTTCCTTCTGTTCCGGCAGCTTGAGCCGCAGCGCCGCCGCTTGGGCGGCAATCCAGCCAACACGGTTCTCCTTTCCCTCCGACTGCCGTGCCAGACGGACCAAGTTGCCCAAAAGGCGGCGGTTATAATCACTGTCGGAATAGGAAATCTGATCCCGAACGAACAATTTGTACAGCGCATCATAAAGCGGCGTATCATCGCTCTGCTCCGCTTTCAGCCCTGGCTGGGCGCTCCATACCTCATCCAAACATGTTAGCAGTTGCTCCAGCCAGTTTCTCAGCCGCTCCTCTTTCCGGCGGCGTTTGATGTAGTTGCCAACCAGAGCAGTTTTCCCGGTATTGCTCAGCATCCGAACCAAGACCTGCTTGCTGCCTGCGACATCTTCGTCGTAAGCCGCACCGCTCCAACCGGACTGGAATTGCTCATATACCTCGTCGCTGCCCACCTGCAAAAATCCCCGGCCCGCCTGGGTCAGATAGGCTGCATCAGGCTTGTGGAGCATGTCCATACTGTCCTGACGGTCCTGGACACGCAGGCATAACCGGAATTTGGAGTTGCTCCATATATTGTCATCCACCGTACCGCTGGGCTTTTGCGTGGCTAAAATCAGATGCACCCCTAAACTTCGGCCGACCTGTGCCACACTGATCAGTTCCCGCATAAAATCGGGCTGTTCTCGTTTCAGTTCAGCAAACTCATCGATGACGATGAACAGGTGCGGAACGTGGATGGCAGCTTCACCATTTTTATAGAGCGCGGTATAGAGATTGATGTTGTTTACACCGTTCTCATTAAAAATCCGCTGCCGGCGGATATTTTCACTTTTGATGGAAACCATGGCCCGGTGGACCTGACTGCCAGAGAGGTTCGAGATACAGCCCAACATATGGGGCAGTCCATTAAAGAGGTTTGCCATCCCGCCGCCCTTGTAGTCGATGATAAACAGTCCTACATCGTAGGGGCTGAAATTCAGCGTAAGGGATAAGATATAGGTTTGCAGCGTCTCGGATTTGCCGGAGCCGGTTGTTCCGGCTACCAGACCATGGGGGCCATGGTATTTCTCGTGGACGTCCAAATAACAGGGTTGATTGCCGCTTTTTTGACCAATCAGTGCCCTCATGCTCTCATAAGTGCGGCTGCGTTTCCAGCGTTCCTCCACACACAGCTCCTCCAAACGCTGGATACCGTACAGATCGAAAAAGGTAATAGAGCTTGGTATCTCGCCGCCAATCTCAATTTCATTCACTTCAATGTTTGCCAAACTTCGGGCAAAGTGCTCCAGTTCCTCCCGGCCCACCAGTTCCGCTCGAATCCGCGCCGCTTCTGTGTCCGTCTCTCGGGTGTGGTACATAGTAAACGTATCATCCATCTGACTGATTACACACTCGCAGGCATTGGGCAGATCTTCCGCCTTGTCCGCTAAGAGCAGCGTTGTAATGCCGTAGTCGCGCTTGACATCCAACAGGAACTTGGCGATTGGTTCATTCTCCAAAACGGCGCTGTCCTCAATCGCCAGGATATACCAAGGCTTTACCGGCGGATGGCTGGGGTCGCTGTGATCCTGCTCCCCGCGCATCCGCAGTACGCTCATCAGCTCATAAAACATGTCGCTCGCTTCTGACTTATTGGATGCCACATAGCGGAACTTCCGGCTTTCCGACCACACATGAGGCAGCCACCGGCAGAACGCCCAATTATTGACATCGTCTCCCTGATCCTCGCGGTAAGAAAAGATTTTGTTCTGTCCCCGTTCCCGAAACACGGTAGCCCGGCCGTATTCCTCCCCCAAAAAAATGATTTCATTGCGCTGAAACAGGTACTCTTTGGTCATCGATTCCGCCTGTTCCGTTAGGCGGAGCATCGCTCCGTTTCGCTTAGAGGGTTTGCCGGTGTAGTGGATCTCCACCGGGGGCTGAGCCGCCTTACGCTTCCTCGCGCCATTTGACAGCGCACGGTCCAACTCGCTTTCCTTCAATTTTCGATCAATTTTCTCCCGATCCCGCTTTTTTCTGGCAGCAGACCGCTGCCATCGGACTAAAAAAATGCTGCCGCCAGTAACACAGCAACAACAGACAAAACCATACGACTCATTTTAACCACACTTTCTCCCACAAATGTGTTTATACCAGGATGAAAGTTCACTCGGCAGTTTTTTCACTGCTCTTACACATGGGGCGGCCACTTCTCACCTTATACAAAACAGCAGAATTCTCTGTCAGGTGTTTATTCACTCCGTAATCATCACTCCAATTTTGTTCCCATTATAAAGAGGTATAGCCGTATACAGGCAGATGGAAAAGGCATCTTTGTCTGATTATAACAAAAGCACATTCAAAAGAACGCCATAAACTTAACAAAGCCGACCTCAAAAAGCGGACGATTTTTGCTTGTTTTTATTGCTTTTCTACTATCGATTGCTATTTTAAAGCAGGTGGCTCTTTTTCGCACCGAGCAAAATCATTCACTTAATGACACGGCCTAAACTCGCCATTGACTTCCGTCCCGCTCAGGCTCATAATAGAAAAAAGACGAACAGGAGGAAGACCATATGGAATTTTACGCCACATTAGGAGATCCCTGTGCGAAACGGGACATTTTGGATAAGATGTTTCAGGCGGGCATGACGGGCGTCCGGTTGAATATGTCCCATACCAGCCTGTCCAAATGCGCCCCTCTTCTGGATGAGCTGTATTGGCCCGCCGCCCGTCAGGCCAGACAGGAGGGCGCTCATCTCATCGTAGACCTCCAGGGCCCAGAGCTGCGGGTAGGAGAGTTGTCTCAACCTGTCTCTCTGCGGGAAGGGGGAGAGGTTTTGTTGGGCGAGGGGGGCGTTCCCATCCCCCAAATTATCCTCCGGACTGCACGGCGGGGCCAGCAGATTTCAATTGACGACGGCGCACTGCTGTTGGAAGTCAGGCGTTCCAGCTCCACGGTTCTTCTGTGCCGGGTGGCACGGGGAGGAACCCTGCGCAGTAAAAAGAGCCTGTCCCTGCTGGGGACAGAAATCGACACCCCCACGCTCACCCCGTCTGACCTGGACAATCTGGCCCTAGCAGGCCGGTACGGCGTGACACACATTCTCCAACCTTTCGTCCGAAACCGCCAAGATATCCAAATCCTGCGGCAGACCTTAGACAGCCTTGGTCTGGAGCAGGTTCAGATCATGGCAAAAATTGAGGAACAGCAGGGTCTGGACCACCTGGATGAAATTATGGAAGCGGCGGATCAAATCTGCATTGCACGGGGGGATTTGGGCAACTCCATCCCGCTGTGGAAGCTGCCAGCCATTCAAAAGAACATCGCCCAGCGGTGCCGGACAGCAGGAAAACCCTTTTGCCTGGTCACCCAGCTGCTGTGGTCTATGGAACAGCGGCCCGTCCCCACTCGGGCAGAGGTGTGCGACATCTATAACAGCGTGTTGGACGGGGCGTCCGCCCTCATGCTCACCGGCGAGACTGCCGCAGGAAAATGGCCGGTACACGCCATGGGTTACTTAGTCCGCACCGCCCAAGAAGCAATCGGCGCAATATCATAATGGGTATGCCGTCGTTCTTCCATTGCACAAATTCCTCTTGACAAACTAGGCGTCTTCCGATAAAATACATCCTAAGCAAATGCAGTGAAGGGGAAAAAGACAGCTCTCTTCCACTTCAGAGAACCGGCGGATGGTGTGAGCCGGTGTGTGAGGGTACTGTGGATAACTGGCCCCCGAGCAGTCCGCTTGAACAACAGCAGCAGTAGGGCGGAACGGCTGGTCGCGTTATGGACCAAAGCCTTGTTAGAGGCTGTGAGGGCTGTCAGGCAACTGCCAGCCGAACCAGGGTGGTACCGCGTGCAATTTACACGCCCCTGACTTGAAAAAGTCAGGGGCGTTTTCTGTCCCCTGACGCATCCAAACACACATTTTGTAAGGAGGACACAAGCTATGAAACCAGGATTTGAAAAGTACATTCCCTTTCAGCCTCAGCCGATCCGGGGCCGTACCTGGCCCGACCGGGTCATCACCAAGGCTCCCGTCTGGTGCTCCGTCGATCTGCGTGACGGCAATCAGGCGCTGGTAGACCCCATGAATCTGGCTGAGAAACTGGAATATTTCCACACATTGGTGGACATCGGCGTAAAAGAAATTGAAATTGGGTTTCCCTCCGCCAGCGAGACGGAGTATGAGATTTGCCGGGAACTGATCGAGGGGGGGCACATCCCTGACGATGTGACCATCCAGGTGCTGGTTCAGGCCCGGGAACATTTGATTACAAAGACCTTCGAAGCCATTCAGGGAGCAAAAAACGTGATTCTTCACTTTTACAACTCCACCTCCACCCTCCAGCGAAAAGTGGTGTTTCACATGGACTGCGAGGGCATAACAAAAATTGCCACCGATGCCGCCGACCTCATCTATGAGATGTCTCAGCCCATGATTGAAGCGGGTAT
>OFGQ01000959.1_pt1 | contig 20683 bp, 35 predicted proteins | sample 1521791 | NCBI WGS metagenome assembly OFGQ01 (sample SAMEA3504116, study PRJEB24116) | mouse gut metagenome | biome: mouse gut; feature: mouse-associated habitat; material: faeces | place: Denmark | collected 2011 | reverse complement strand
AAGTTTAATCTAAATCACGCTCCTTTAAAATATCATCTAATATTTTTTCAAGTTTTTCCGGTACAATTTCCTCATATTCATTTTTTGTCTTTTCCATCATGTGCTTTCCCGGTACAAAACCAACAACTTTTCCTCCTTCTCCCAATTTCCCGCCTCGTACAAGTTGATGCCCTCTCTCGACTAAATGAAAATGCGGCGCACTGTTATAGATAAGAACGCCGGTTTTATCATCTTGCACAAACGCCCACTTTTCATAACATCGTTTTAATTTGAGTTTTGGATTGCCTTTGTGATGTTTATAATCCGGTGTGCGTTTTCTTGCAGATTTTCTAAAATCGTTGGCTATATCATTAAGCCCTTTTTTTAATTGTTTAGGACATTCCTCAATAGCTGTTCTTATATCATTTTCTAATTCCTCTATACCCTCCATTTGAAAATCAAATGTTGCCATTGTTGCCATCACTCCCTTAAACAAAAAGGAGGGCTATGCCCTCCAAAACTTACTTGTATACATCTATTTTAATTTTCTGTGTCAGATTATTTCGATCATCGTATTCTGCTTTTCCTTGCAATGTTACCACAAATTCACAACCTGAATATTTTTCATGTAGTGTTTTTGCAAGCGTAGCCGGTATATTGCCTGCGTCCATTCCTTGACAGCATACATAATATGCCGGTTCCCCCTCATACACCCAATGTTGCAAATACAAGAAACTGTTTGGCTTGAATGATGCTATGATTTCCTCTCTATCAGTATTTGCATCGGGATCTAAATCACAAGTTGCAAAAGTTCCAACGATCACCGTATCGAAACTTTTAATAAGCTGTTTGCCGGAGGCTCGCACCTCTGAAAATGTGTTCGGGTTTTGTGTTGCCGGTGCCGGTTGTCTTCCGGTTGTCATTCTCATAAATGCCGCGATTGTATCAACCGCCCAACCGATGCCGCACAAGCCCAATGTAAAAAAATACAAGATGCCTAAACCGTACTTTTTCTGCATAAACTTATGTACGCCCAACCACCCAAAAAGCAAGGTAATAATAAAATCATTCATAGCGTGATCCTCCTAAATGTTTTTCTATATTATACCTCCCTTTTATTCGCATTGAAAGTTATTTTTTTGCAAATTTTCAGTACAAATAATTTCTAACATCTCATTTTTTTCTTTCACGTTGATAATGGAAACGATATTGAAATAGCGTCCTTTGAATTTAATAAACATATCCGGCGTAACTTCTTTGTGGTATCGCGTTGTTATTTTATATGTCAATTCCGGTCTTATCCGCTGCGCCTCTTGGTACTCCCTGCCCCTTGTCGGTTCCACGCTCGCCCATACCGTTTTTACCTCTGTTAATGTCTGCTCGGTCTGTGATAATGCGTTTTCTTTTTCCTCATACCTGCAGAACGTGATCCGCTTGTTTGTTCGTCCTATATCCATAATGCACCTACTTATTTTGTAATTGCAGCATCAACGATTTTGCCATAAAACTAAAATCTTCCCCTACTCCCCCCGCAGGTGTCCTCTTTTCATACCAATAGGCTATAAGTAATTGCAGATAGATTTTTTCAAGCGCATAGTTTATCATTCTGCCGCTTTCGTCCGTTTCGGGGTATTCTTTGCCGGTTGCATTTCTCAAATATTCCTCTGCCGAAACGATCAGCGTTTCCAATAACTGATCGTCCTCGTCAATGTCGATCCTTGCGTACTCTTTTACCTCTTTCAGCGTTATTATTGCCATTCTGCACACCCGCCTTCATTGGCGGCAGGAAACCCCGCCGCCGTTATCTTTGTTTCTTTCCTTGTGCTGCCTTACTCGCCCTGCGCCGCTGCCTGCTGCTGCATGAAATCAGCCACAACCGCCGCCTTCTCGTCTGTTGCCGTTGCTGTCATTGTGTACCCTAATTGGGTTCCTAATGCAATGATCTTTTCGCGTGACAGTTTTTCAATTTCTGCCTGCGTATAGGTCTTTTTTTCTTCCGGCTCTATGCTTGCCACGGCTGCGCCGCCGTCCGATGCTATAAAATGCTCTGCCATGACGATCGCCTCCTCGTCCACGCTCTGAATGTCTAAACGCTCCCTTACCTTGATGCCGGTCTGATCTTTTTTCCATAACTCGCCTGCAACGCTCGAAATGTCGATTGTCAGCGTTTCGCGGTCAAAAATCGTGATCGCCTCTTTCAGATCGCCGCATACGATCGGCACCTTGTAGCCGCCCGAAACTGCTTTACTCGGCATGGTTTTATTGCCTACCTTTTTTACCGGATATTTGCCGAATAACAGCATACTCATGGGTTTTGTCGGATCCGGCTGCATAATATATTTGCCGTCCTTATCCTTTAAGGTGTCAAGCCAGTTATAGCCGTCCTGATTAGTAACCACACACGCGCCTAAAGCGATTGCCGGATCCAAAAGAATATTAAAAATCTTTTTCAGATCGTCCAAACTCTCGACCGGCACCTCCGCATCTTTGGTAATCTCGCGGACTTTCGCAATAATCATAAAGTTTCTTGTAGCCTTTGCCTTCTTTGCAATCCACCTTTTCAGATAACCGATGATATTTTCGGCGGTATCGCTCAAAAGTTCCTGCGTAACCTTTAAAATGCCGCCCTTTTTCTTTACCTTGTAATCGATCTTTTCAAATTGCGGCGTTGAAACCTCCGGAAACTCTGCCGCCTCGTCCACGTTGTCAAAAGGTGTCTGATCGGCGTACCGCTCAATAACCCTGCTGCCGCTTAATGTGGTTACACGCTCCACGTTTACAAGGTTTTCCAGTGCGTCCTCCGAACGGCGCAACTCTTTAACCGCCGTTCTGATGTCCTTCGGCACCGTCAAGCCGCCGTCCTCGTCCGTTCCCTCATTCATGGAATTAAGGATCTCTTTATCGTCTGCCGACAAATCGCCCTTGCCTACTGCCGCCTTGATCGCGTTCACGAACGCGCCCGTGATTTTCTTTGTCTGATCCACAATTTTTTTCGCGGTTCCGGCTGCTGCCTGCTGCTGCATATCGTCCAGTTTATCCTGCTCCAAATCATAAAGCAAATCAAACTGTGCCTGCAGGTCTTTCAGTTCGTCCTTTGCCTTTGCCGCGTCCTCGATCTTGCCCGCCTTGCAGAGATCCCGCACTTCCTGCTTTTTTGCCTTGATGCTGTCAAGCATCTTCTTTAATTCTTCATTCATTGTGTATGCCTCCTTAAATTTTTGCATTAAAAAAGGACTTAGATCAAATCTAAATCCTCCAAAATTGCCGCTATCTGCTTTTCTTTGTCCTCATCTGCTGCCAATGCCGGTATGCAGCTATCTTTGATTGTTTTTTCAAGCCTCTTTGCCAGTGCATCGGCTATACTGTCAATGTCAGCCGCCTGCGGCTCCGGTTTTCCTTTCAGCTTTTCCGGCAGGTTGTTGTACCGTTCAAAATAATCACTTGCAGAGGCTTCCGCATTGCTCTTTTCCGATACCTCAATATCAAAAAATTCCTGCCATTCCTCGCCGTTCTTCCACGTTTCCGCATCGATCAGCGCGTTTATTTGTTCCGGTGTCACGCCCTCTTTGGTATGCTGCATATAGGTGTTTAAAATAACCTTTTGGCAACCGTCTAAAACATCTGCCTCCTTCCTCATATCGTCCGCGTTGCCCCATGTGATGCTGCTCGGCTTGTGGATCATCATCTGCGCGTTTGCCGGTATGATGATCCGATCGCCCGCCATTGCTATAACGCTTGCGATGCTCGCCGCCAACCCCTCAACATATACGGTTATTTCCGCGTTGTGCCTCTTTAAGATATTGTAAATGGCAATACCGCCGAATACCGATCCGCCGCCGCTGTTGATATGCACATTGATTTTTGAAACGCCGTCAAGCTGATCCAAAAAGTCCTGCACATCTTTCGGGGCTTTATCTTCGGGGTAATACTTTTGCCATTCCCCCAAACTCTCGCTGTTTATGTCCCCGAAAAAGCAGAGATCCGCCGCCGTTTCCGTTTCGTTGCGGATCTCGATGCTGCCAACTTCCCTATAACGGTTGTTTTTGTCTTTCTTTTGTAATTTTAAAATTTTCGCCACTCTCGCCGCCTCCTTCCTCTTGGTCTTTTCCAATGTCTGCAACCTTAATATAATTTCCGTTGCATATCAGATTATCGCCGCCTTCCATGCGCGGCTTATTCATAAATGATCGCGCCTCGTTTGGCGTGTATATGCCATTCTGCACATATCCGGTTAAAATCGTTGCTTGGCTCTTTGCATCGGTACGCAGGATCACATTTTCATTGAATTTAAAATGTTTCCCCTCTGCCGTTTCGCTCGGCTCCAACAACTTATAGTTTATTTCCTCCTCATACTGCTTTAAGATATATAATTCAGTGTCAATATAAAAACTGATATTTTGCATTTCGCTGTTGGCATAGCTGCTTTTCTCATAATCGTTTATTTGGTTCGGCTTAATGCCGAACGCGCCCGCGATCTGCAACGCGCTATACTTTTTTAATTCAAAAAATTGGCTGTCTGTCAGCTTGATATTAAGCGGCTCTAACTTCATTCCGATCGGTATCGGTATGAATTTACCGGCATTGTTGGCACCGTTGGCGTACTCCTCCAGTCTTGCGATCAACTGTTTTTCCAGTTTCGGGGATAAATCGCCAGTATACTGCAACGCCGCCCGCGCCGTCAAGCCGCCTTTATAAAGGTTGTTCATAAAATTTTGGCTCTCTAAACCGCCCTCTATTGTCAATTTTAGAATATCCCGCACCGGTGCGCCGGTCAGTCCGTCAAATGACATTGACGTTTTAAAGTGCATTACATCACTTGACGGAAAACAATAGCTTTCGCCGCTGTATTTGTCCGTATACCAATAGTAAATATCGCCTGCGGCACCAAATACGCCCTTATCATCGACTATTACGGTTGTATCGCTTGACGGCATGATCCATAGGTTTTTTATTTCTATGTCGCCGCCGTACTTTTTCCGTTTAAATTCCCTTTGGATCCATACATAAGCGTTTCCGTAATGGTTCCGGTTGTTCTCCACCGTTCCCCAAAATGTCGTTGGTGTCATTTGCGGGTTTGGGCGCGTCCTTAACAGATTGTACGCCGCATTTGCGCCCGCCTCCTCGATCCCCCGCTCCGTCTGCTGATAGAATTTAACCGGCATTTTTCCCAATGTTTCGGATAGCATTTTAAGGCAGGTAAAATAGGTTACTTCCCCTAAAACCTTTTTCGGCGTTCCCGATATTCCCAACCATTCTAACAGCCGTTCATCATCTGCGCCTGCTGCCGGTCTTATCGTCTTATTAAAAAACTCTCTGATTTTGTCAAATATCCTCATTCGCCACTTGCACCTGCCTCCTTCTCAAACATTTTCAAATACGCCTCTACGCTTTGATCTGTCGTTATTTCCTCAACCTCTACGCCCATTGCTACCTTGTGGGCGCAAATGGTTGCATCGCAGGGATCTATCCGGTTTTTCTGTAACATCTTATCTATCTTAATTTCGCCGAAACTGTTCGGCTCTGATAAAATAGCGTCATTCATGGATCTTGTTAATAGCTTGTTTCGCTCGTCATACTCTATATTGTGTGCCTTTACCTCTAATTGGAAATCTATGGTTGCATCGTTTAGGCTCCTTGCGCTCTGCTTTATCTCCACCAAATCACAACCGAAATCTTCAAGATCCAGTAAAAACGCGCTTGCATTGTGCGGATCGTATGCAATCGCCGTTAAATCTATCTCGTATGTGTCAACCAATGTATGCAGGTGCGCTAAAATCGTTTTATAGTCCGTCTTTATGCCCGCTGCTGCCGTTGTTACTGTGAGTAGTCCTTCCTGCTGCCAAATCACATACGGCGCGTTGTCCTCTTGATCCATGTGTTCCTGCATACGCCGCTTTGGTATGAATGAATGGGAATAAATATAATATTTCTTGTCGCCGGTCTTTTCGTCCTCATAGGGAAATTCCAAAACAAGCGATGTAAGATCGCCGCCGCTTGACAGATCCAAACCGCATATTGCTTTTTTGCCTCTGAAATCTTCAAGTGTTTTTTTGCAGGCGCATTTCTCCCATTCTGCCAAATCAATAAAGGCGGTTTCCGCGTTTGTTACCCAAATGTTTAGCGATTTTGTCATAAAATCGCGTAATTCCTCGCCGCCCATTGATTTAGCTTTCTTTGCATCTTCCTGCATCTGCGAAACCAATTCCGGATCGTGTCCGGTCAGCGGGCAGCACTTGATCCAGTTTTTCGGATCCCAAATGTTGTCTTTTTCGTCCATTTGGGCTATATAAACAAATTGCCGCTCGTTTGTGTCAATTCCCCTCAACACTCGGCGGCAATACTTGAATAACTCATAGCAGGGCGCGTTCAGATTGAAACCCGCCGTTGTGATAACCGAAATAAGCGATTGTTTTAACTTCCTTGTGCCGCCTTTCAGCAGCTTATACATTTGGTTATCCTTGTGCGCGTGGTATTCGTCAACGATGCCTAAATACGGTCTGAAACCGTCTATTGACTTTGTATCTCTCCCCAACGCCCGAATGACCGTATTTGTAATTTTTCCGGTTATCTCGCTTTTGTAGTCCTTTATATCAAACAATTCCTGCAGGTCTGCATCTGCATTTATGAATTTTGAAATTTCATTTAAGACAATCCGCGCCTGCTCCGATTTTGTGGCGGTACAGTATATTTGACCGTAATTGTAATTATCAAAATTGCTGCACTTGATACCTAAAATTGCATTTAAAACGCTTTTGCCCTGCTGCCGCGCCACCTGCACATAACTATCAGTAAACCGGCGTTTTCCGGTTTCTTTATGCACCCAACCGAAAAGCGAACCTAAAATAAACTCTTGGAAACCGGCGCAGGTAAATTCTTGATCCCCCTCGCCCTCTGCAATCGTTAATTTGTTCGCAAGTTCTATTATGTCCTCTGCCTTTTCCGGTACGAAAATATACGGAAATGCCGGATCGTCCTTTTCCGATCTTTTCAGATCGTTTAGATGCCTCTTGAACGCAAGCCGCGCATCTTCTCCAAACTCTTTTTTATTCTTTAGGTTTTTTTCTGCAAACTGTGATACGCGATCCGTTGTCTTTAATACCCTTGCCATACGCCTATGCGCGTTTCGTGTGTTTCATAAACTTGTTTTCGGGCTTATCGTCTTTTTCCTTCGGTATCACTAATTTGCACCGGCTTGAAATTGTCAAGCCTAATTCCCTTGCGTTCTCATTGCAGGCTTTCATAAGCCTATTTTGAATTTTGGAAAGATAATTGTACTGCGCGTATTGTTCCGCAAGCTGTGCATCTTCCGTAACCATGCTTTTCTTGTCCGGCAAAAACTTTATTTTCTGCAACTGCTTTGTAACCTTGATATACTCCGTTTCTGCCCTTATGTACCTTGCCAGTACATCGCAATCCAAATTTGACATGATCTTTAATTCGATTAACTGTTTTGCCAGTTCCTCGAATTTTTCCCGCTCTTTTTTTAACAAAAATGCGGGCGGTTTTACATCGTCTGCCGGTGCCGTAACCTCTGATTGCTTGCGCTCTGTGTATTCCTCGATCGTCAAGTGTTTTCGCCCTTTTGCGGCGATCAAGTCGATCGGCTGCCTCGGTCTTGCCATGCCCTGCAACCCCCTTTCTGAAAAATGTCCATTTAGGGAGTTTTTGCGTAAATTTAGGGGGGCTGCGGTCTTGGCAGGAACGGTTCAAAACTTTTTTGCACCCCCTACCCCGCAAGCCTCCGTTTGTACTCTCTTATGCACTCCCTTAGTGTCTGCTGCATCGCTGCCTTCTTTGCAGCGTCCTTGTATGCCTTGCTTATCATGCTGTGCGTTGCCTCTGATATGCTGATAAGGTTATCCATATCGCACCGCTTGGAATAGTCCTCCATTAACTCCACAATATGATGCACTGTGTCAGCCGGTACAATCCTGCCCTCCATGATATACAAATAAATATCTATGTTGGTATCTCTCGCCAACGCCCGCGCCCTTGCAGCTTTCCATTCTGCGCTATTGTAAAAGTCTTTCGCTGTTTGGTTGCGGCAATGTGCGTCATATTCTTTATGCCTCTGCCGGTTCTCTGCCGTCTTTCCCACCGTATGCGCCGCGCAATACTTAACGCCCTGCGGTACTAAACGATTGCAGCCGGTTCTGTTGCAATACTTCATTAACCCCATGCGCCCGCCTCCGTATATAGAAATAGCGCGGCATGATCCCAAACGGAAACCGCCGCGCTTTAATCTGCATAGTTTTGAAATTGTAAAGATTATAACATAGTTAAACGGACTTGTGAAGGGCGGCAAATCGGGCGTGTTGTCAAGCCCCATATCTGCTCGTATGCGCCGCAAATACGCGCTTTTCGCCGCCCATGCTATACCGCATCGGAACCGAATAAAAAAATCGCCATATCGCGCACAAGCGCATTTTTATAATTTCTTACGGTCTTTTCGTTCAGTTTGTCGTTATAGCCCTGCTGCCCGCTCAAAATATCCGCTATTTCCTCAAACGTGTAAACTTCCTCCGTCTGCTTTCCGTTCTCGGTTATCTTCTTACGCTGCAAATAGCGCATCTGTATAACCTCATAGCCCTTTTTGCCCTCAATCTTTTTCAATGCCTTTTCTATGCGTTCCACATCGTTTTTACTGCGCCGGTATGATGCAATACGATCCTCCAGTAATTGATCCTCGTCCGGCTTTTCCACCTTGTTTTTAGAGTATCTAACCACGCTGCCGCTTTTCTTCTTGCCGATCATGCCTAAATATGCCTCCTCGTCTGCAACGTGTTCTTTTAAGATGCTGAAACAATAAAGGATCTTTTCGGTGTTTTTAAAAGCCTCGTCCTTCATTGCCTTCTGCCGCTCCAACCATGATATGCTGTTCATTTTCCGAAACACTTCATCAATGGTTGTTACTATGGTTTCCTTTACTTCTTTTGATACCGCCATCCTTAACCTTCCTCCACTTCTCCGAAAAATTTAATATATTTGTCCGGCTCATTTTCTCCAATCCACGCCTTAACGCTCTTTTGATCTGCAACCTCTAATTTCCCTTTTCCGGTTGTGGTATACAGAAATACTATACCTTTATCGGTTATGTATATTTCCTGCACCTTGTTATTGAAACTGTTTTTAACATCACATATCTTTTTTGCCTTTGTGGTGTCAAAAAGCCTCGTTTGCTCTACCGCCTTACCGTCTATCATGGTTGTGTATGTCAGAATTGCCTTCAATCCGTTTCGCCTCGCTTTCCTGCTGCCGCAATAATAATTTTGTTCGGAAATCCTCAATGGCTATATACTGCCTGCGCCGCCTCTCTGCCGATGTAATAAAAGCTGTGTGAATTTCCTTTAATGCCTCTGCCAGTTCTAACGCCGGTTGCTTTACCCGCTCCCACAAGTCCAGTATTGCAGCTTTCAGCCGTTCAAATGTTGCTATGATTGTTTCCTTGTGTTCCATGATCCGCGTTGCCGTCCTTATGCTGATGCCGCGCGGCGGGTTGAAACCGAAACGCTTTTTAAATGCTTTCTTTTTCTGCCGTCTGTTCATCGTCTGCCTCCTTTCCGCATCGCATAATAGCAATGCAGCGTTGCCCGCACATCTTCAATCGCGTCATGCGGTTTATAATTTGTGTAGCCGTACCAATCGGCGCAAAATCTTAATGACTTCCATTTGTAGCCGCCGCGCTCCGGATCCCGCTCTCCCGCCACCGGCGCAAATTCTAACATCACATCGCATATTTGCGCCTTTACTGCTGTGTTGATGCCTTTTGCTGCCATAAACGGCAAATCAAACGCTTTCAGATTGTAACCAACGATCAAACCGGCTCTTTTTAATATTCTTTCAATCTTTCTTTTCTCGTGCCGGATTGTCGGCGCATCTTTTACCGCCTGCCAGTTAATTTTATTGATCGCCTCTGCCTGCTGCCACGTTCTTTTTTTGTCCGGTCTGATATAGGAATTATAAAGCGTTTTCCCTCTGCCGTTTATGATTGCCACTTGCAGGATCTCGTCCTCTGTGCGGTCTAATCCGGTTGTTTCAATGTCAATGCAGATTATCCTGCCCTTACGCATTTTAACGCCCCCTTTACGCCTCGTATGTGCTTGTATCTGTCTTTGTACGCGCTACTTTAACAATTCCCTTTGACGTAATATTGATCTTGCCTTTAACGCCGTTTCCAATGTCTACGGTAATACTTTGTATGAAACCCTCACATACCGGATAAACGGCTTTATGCAGCAGGTCAACTGCTGCATCGGGCACCGTAACGCTTTTATTGTCTTTGCCGAATAATAGATCAATGCGGGCATTTGCTCTTTCTTTCTGCCCTTTCTTGTGTGCATAGATCCGCGCGTCCACACATTCGCAAGTTTCGGTTGCCAGTTCGTCTATTTCCTCTTGGCTCCATTCCTCTAATGCTTTTCGCGTTGCTACCTGCCCGCAAAATTTACAACTGCCGGTTACTGTCGTAACTCCCCCCCGCAAGCCTCTTTTTCCCTTTTCTCCACCTGTTCATATAACATCATGCAATGCCTCCTTAATATCATTTAATCTTTTTCATGTTTGCTTTGCATTGCGGGCATACCGGCGTATCTTCTCCCGATTTATACCCGCAATTACTACATACAAAATAGCCTATCGCCCAACCGCCCGCCCCCTGCTTTACTTTCCATTCTGCCTCTATTTGTTTCTTTTTCACGCTTTCACGCCTCTTTCATATAATTTGTTTACCGCTGTCATGATCTCGGCGGCTTTCTTGGTTCCTACGCCTTTAATCTCAATCAAAACTGATGCAATGTCAGAGGGCTTGATCCTCGGTTCTGCTGCCGCCTTGCCGTCTGCGTAACCCTCGTTATACATATTGCAAATGAAATCTTCCATTTGCTTATGATCCATGCGCTTAACCCTTTTATACTGTTCTCTGTTCAGCTTTAAACCTTTTGCCATGATTGCCTCCTTAACTCGTATACTTTTTTATTTGTGCTGCCGCCATAATGCCGAAACTCTGTTTTTCCTCATAATCGGCTTTTTCCATTTCCTGCCTCCGCTGCGCCTCTAAATACGCCTCTTTGGTTATCTCTGCCACTTTCGCCTGCTGCCATGCTGTCACATACGCGCCCGCTTTCTGTAATTCCTCTAATGGTGCCTCTTTGTACTTCTCATACTCTTTTAACATCGCGTTACCGGCTCCCATTTCCTGCAATATGCGGTAATTCGCATTGTATATATAGGCACTAACCATTGTTTGAAATAATTTGAATGGATTATCTTTCATATACCGGCACCCCTCTATCGCATGAAATAGGCTCCCGCATTTCTCCCCGCGTTCTAATCGCGCATGGTTCCAACCCTAAAATTACATAGCCTTCTTTGCAATACTCTGTGTCAGACAGAATATAAACAATTTTATGCAACGTGCATTTTCCGGTGTAACACTCGCCGTTCCATTCATTCAATGCCACATAATCGCCGGGGCTATATGGGCGGTCATTCTTTCTTACCTCAAACCCCTTTATGCCTGCTGCCGATGCCTCAAAATATGCCGGTGCCGTTTTCAGTGCATGGATCATAAGCTGCCTCCTTTCAAAATAGGCTTAATTGCCCGCTACATTCTTTTTGTTTTGGTTTTCTCGGTGTATAGCCCTTTTCATTTTCTCCAAACGCATCTATCGGGTTCAAATCAAAAGAATTGCATTTGTTTACGCTCTTTGCGCGTTTTTCGCTTATCTCTTTGTTTAACTCGGTGCAATAGATACCGTTTCCGGTTACAAGAAAAGTGCAATACCTGCAATACTGCGCCATATACCCTCCTAAATTATGATAATGGTATCTTTTCCCGCTGCCGCCTCTATCTCTGCTGCCATGCCCTCGCTGATGCCGTATCTCGCGCCTATAATAATTGTGCCGCAGGTGTTCAGAATGTCTTTACCGGCTTTCAAACCGCGCCGCCGCTGTGCCGGTATATCATCGTTTAATATCTGCGGTAAATATAAGTGTGTGGCAATCGGTGTATAGCCTAATTCCAACGCTACGCGGGTTATGTGCCGCGCGTATGCAATATTTCGGATCCGCTGATATGTGTTGCCTCTGTATGGGCTGCATATATAAGCTAATTTATTTTTCACTGTATACCTCCTTCGGGCAGCAGGGTTTTATGCCTGCTGCCTCTGCTGTTTATCTGAATAACCTTGCCACCGCCTCGCGCCCTGTCATTCGCGGCGGCTCGCTTGCCGCCATTCTTTTAACTGTCTCATAATATCCTTTGGCACTCATAGCCTGCAATGCGGCGGGCGCGTTCACGAAAACATTATCATTTCTGTTTATCCATTCCTCCAAATACTCCACCGTATAAAGAGAATGATTTAAGTCTTTTACAATTTCCTTTTCTCTGTCTGTCATTTCCCCGCCCTTTCTTTGCAGCGCATCATAAGATCCTGCAACACATAAATTTCACTTTCCGTCAAGTAATTACTGATTGAAACCAATTCTTTAGCCGTCCAATGCGCCCAATATTTCATATCGCTTTCAATGGTTTTAATCTCAATTACTTTCGTATAGATCATAATGTCGATCAGTTCTGCCAATTCCTCATAGCTGATAACTGCCGTTTGTCCTGCTGCCTCTCTCAAAACCTCTAAACCGGTATCAGTCAAAACCGCCTTGCATTTCTCGGTTGTGTCGGTCTGTATGGTGTATGTGGCTGCGGTTCCGGCGTAATCCATAAGATATAAAACTCGCGGGCTTGCACAATTTCCACTATCGCACTTTTTCCACCCCTGCCAAAACTCCACGCCGAAAAGATCCGAACCAATCACCGCACCCATAAAATAATTAACCGCCATGCCGTTATATTCCTTGTGCATATTGATTTTGCCGTTAATAATAAGGCTTTTGCGGTCTGTGTTATCCAGTGCGGGCGCGTTATATGTTACTTTGGTTTCCGGCTCATTCATAAAACCGCTTTCCGGCGCGTCCTGCGCCTTTTCCTGCCCTTTTTCCGGCTCCGGTGTATTTTCTATTGCCTTTTCCTCTTTTGGCGGCTCCTGCGGCGTTTCTGACGGCTCCTGCGGCTCTTTAACCGCCTTTGCATCTTTGGCGGTTAATGATCCGGTTTCCTTGTATGTTTCATATAGTGCCTGCTGCGCGTCCGGCTCCAAACCGGCGATCTCATTCGCTGCGCTTGTGCTGATTTTCCCCGCTGCAAATTCTTCCACAAACGGCGCGATCAGATTATTGTTGATGTTATCCAACGTGCCTACTTTTGTTTTGTTGGTTCCCAAAATCTCGGCAATAATGTTTTGCCTGCGTCCGGTTAATTCGTGGGTTTTCTGATACTCGGTTAAAAGCTCCCGCACCCGCTCAATTTCCCGCATCTTCTCATAGTCCGTTCTTTCCCGCTGCGTTGAATTTGTGAAAATCAAAATCAACTCGTTTCTTATGTCGTCCGGCGTTTCCACCCTGCAAGGGATCATTTCATATTCAGTTTTGCCTTCGTCCAGTAACCGCAGGATCGCAAGCCGCCGTTTGTGTCCGGCTATAACCTCGTATTCGTCCGTACCCTCTACCGGTCTAATTACGGGGTACTGCTGCAACCCGATCAACTCTATGCTTTCCGCAAGGTCTTTTATTTCTTTGTCCTCTGCATGATAGAAATTTTTCTTATCCGGTGCCGGTCTTAATTTCCTTGCGCTTACCTTGATCGGTTTCCAGTCGCTTTTTATTTCTTTCTTGCTTTCCGCATTTAAGAAATTATTGATATTAAAGCCCATGTTTGCCTCCTTTACCTTGTACCCTATTTGGGTACTCGTCCAGTATTTACTAAGTGCGCGGCACATCTACCGCGTGTAAATCGGTATCTAATTTATACCAACCGTCCAACTCTAAAATAAATTTAATGTGTCCGGTCTTTTCGCTGATCTGTGTCAGAATGTCGGTAATTTCCATAACCTTAGTTTCGCCCTTGTAATATGCGTTGCCTTTCTTTTCAAACTGCACCCGATCCCCGATCTTATAAGGGCATTTGGCTTTAAATTTAAGCGTCCGCATGATCCGCACCCCCTAAATACTCCACGACAAACTTTTTATAGTCCTGCGCCGCGCCACATCTTACCGAATATTCCACAAGCGGCTTTTTCTCGAATGTGCTTTCGCTTACTTTCTTTTCCGTTCTGCGGATCTTCTGTGTGTACATCGGCAACCCCCGCGCCTGCAGCTTTTCAATGTTCAAATTGTTCACATCGTTGTTTTGGTACTGCGTCACAAGGCAACCGGCAAAATTCAGTGTTTCGTTGAAATCTTCCTGCACCTGCCCGATCTGCTCTAACAGAATATTCAAGCCGTCAAATGAATACTGATCCATAAAGATCGGCATAATCACATCATTTGTCATTACAAGCGCGTTAATGATACTCATGTTAATATCGGGCGCGTTGTCGATAATGCAGAAATCATAATTGCCGCTAACTGCTGCCAGTGCCTTTTTAAATCGTGTCTGCTGCTGCCTGCCCGCGTCTACTACGGTTTTAAGGTTCGCCTCCAGTAGATCCATGTTTGCGGTTATAATGTCGATGCCCTCATAATTTGTTTTCTTGATAATCTCGGAAACATCAAAATTTCTTTCCAACATTGCCCGCGCTATGGTGTTCTTGTCCTCGGTGTCGTACCGGTCAAACGCTTTAGAGGCGTTACCCTGCTTGTCATTGTCGATAACAAGCACTTTCTTCTTGTGTACTGCTGCCAGTATGTACGCCATGTTTACCGCCGTTGTGGTCTTTGCTACGCCGCCTTTTAAGCTGATGATTGAAATTGTTTGCATTTGCTAATCCTCCTTGAATTTTAATTAAATGGCAATTCGCCCTGCTCTCCGTCCGGTATCTGCATAAAGTCATTGTTTGCCGGTTCGCCCTCTGCTGCCCGCTTGCTTTCTGCAAACTCTTGATCCTCTACGACAAATTCTATTACATAGATTTTCCTGCCGTCCTTTTCATAGCTGCGGCGTTGGCAACGCGCCGTTACCACAACTTTGATGCCTTTCTTTAAATACTTTTCCGTAAACTCTGCCGCTTTTCCGTATGAAACAAAGTCTAAAAAATCTGCCGAAGGCTCTCCCTTTGTTCTCCGGTCAATCGCTAAAGTGTAGTGCGCTACCGGCACCGGCTGATCGCCCTGCGTGTAACGAATTTCGGGATCGCGTACCAATCGCCCCATGAAATGACATTTATTCATACTGTGAATACCTCCATAACTCTAAAATCTTTTCCGCGCTCCAACCGGTCTGTACCGCGTCTAACGCATCATCGGGCGGCATACCCGCATACAATACCGTTTTCAGCATTTGCAGCAATGATAGATAGCCTTCAAAACTGTATAAATGTTTCTTTGGATCCAGTGCGCCTGCTGCCCGCTCTGCAAACTCTAAAGAGGCAACCGCCGCGATCTCGTTTTTTAATTGCTGTTCATCTGTCCGCTGCTGCAAAATCTCTTTTTCAAGCTGCTTTATGATCTCTGTCATAGCCATATAACGCCCCCTACAAATAAGACTTGCCATAACGCGCCCGAAATTCCTCCCTGCTTCCGATCTTTGCCTCGTACACCGTTTGTCCTAAAATCTTTGATAACTTTTCAGCCATAGGGTTATCATGTACGCGCTCGGTTGTCCTTCCCATGTTATGACAGTTATTGCAGGCGGGTACTTTCAAACCGTCCTGCTCTGCCAGTTCTCTAATGCCGCTGCCGAATAATAAATGATGCTCGCACTCTGCCGGTCTGCCGCAAAAGAAACACATCTTTTCATGCTCTGTTACAATGCTTTTTGTTTTTCCCATAATCTGCCGCCTTTCTTTTCTTCAATATCTGCTATCATACCGCCTGCGCCGTTTCTTCTTTTCCGGCTCCGGTTTCCCTTCCTGCGCCTCTCGCGCCTTTATCAGATATTTCATACAATAAATATCAATGTGGAAACCGTTTATAATGTTTACCGCCTCTAATTCTGTTACGCCGCATCGCTCTTGTAATTCTATCCGCAATGCCCTGCGCTCCCCTATATCCTGCATACCGTTATACGGCAGGGCTTTCGCTCTATCTCTGTATGTATTTGCTATTTCGCGTGTCAAAAGTTCCACCGTATACCCCCCTTGCTATGCTGTTATGCTTTTTACTTCATTTGTGGGCTGCCCGCCTCTGAATACTACGATCATACTTGGGAATGGTGCCGGATCCTTGCTTTTCTCTCCGTCTACCTCGAAATTAAGCCGCCCTCTGATAAACCGTATTTCTGCTTTGCCTAAAATGAAATCGTGAAACATTTTTGTATCTGTGCGGGCAGGTATCAGCATAACCACAATGATCCCCCCCTGCGCCTCTTTATAACACTTTTCCACCCATGCAATTTGACCGGCATTTGATTTTGTTTTCCGGCTATACGGCGGGTTACAAAATACCGTTTCGCCCGCCCATGATTGCGCCAAACCGTCCTGCTCCACCGTGTAATACTTGGCGCATTTGTGGTTATTATCATCGGCACATGGATCCAATGTAAAACCAAATTCTTTGTTGAGTGCATCGAAAAGATCCTGCGGTGTTCCCCAATCGTCCTTTCCGGTGCTAAAGTGTACTTTATCCATTATTTTCCTTGCCTCCTTGTCTTTGTGTCGCCTCTGTAATCCTCAAACTTTTCTGTGCTATACCAAATAATGCGGTTGTTTACCCACCTTTGCAGATCCTTTATTTCCTTTGGTGCCGTCTGTTTCTCATAAACCATTACAAACGGTGCCATTCCTAAATCGCGTATTTTATAAATCCGGTGCAAATCTTCCTGCAGTGTACTATTAAAATTTGTCAGCACATAAACCGTACATTTCCGCTTGTCTATTCCGGTTTTCTCTTTAAATAATTGCAGCTTTGGTACAATCAATTTTTCATCTGCTATGTTATCCCATGCGAAATGTACCATTTTCAGCTTGATCCGCTTTATGATCTCTATGTTTTCCTCTGTCAAAAGCCTTGCATCTAAACCCTGCGTAAAATCTACCCACGCGCCCGATGATGCAAGCTGTTCTAATAGTTCCTTGTGTTCCCTCGCCGCTAAAATATTGGGATCCAATAGCTTAATTTCTTTTTGGTCTTTCCAAAACTCCCGCAAATCTGCCACTTTCCTGCTGCATAGCCCTTCTTTCTTCCCTACGATGCAGAAATCACAATTTCGCGGACAACCTCTTGTTAAAAATCCGTATGCGGTGTTTGTAATTCCGTATAATCCATAGTCTGGGTAAATATGTTCTATTTCTTCCGGCAATGGTTCGCCGCCGTTTGGGTAGTTATAGCCGGTGCCGCCTTTTATGATCTCTGCTGCATTTATTGGGTATTCGTATTCCGGTGTGAATGTAAAAACCTTACTCATGTATACCCGATCCGGAGGATCTGTCCATGCGGTCAACGGATTGTGCCATCTTACACTATCGCCCTTTGTTTTGTGGTATGCTGATATTTTCATAAGTGGCAAATTTGGGAAATTATGACCGTCTACATCAATTAACCTTATTTCCATGCCATATCACACCCGATCGCTACCTCTGCAATGTCATAATCGTAATTGTTGCCCTTCTTCTTGTCCTCTTTTATCCGTTCTGCTATGTATTCCTCTGCTGCCTCATGTGTCGGGCATATTGCAATGACCGGAAACGTGCCTTCATGGTAATTATCAATTACGGCATGAATATTTTTGTATTCGCTCATGTTCTCACGCTCCTAACTGTTTGCTTAAAAGAAACTCGTACATTTCTTTATATGTCGCCGCTTGCTTTTCTGCCGTCTGCTGCCGCGCCTCTGCCTCTGTCAACCGCTGCCGGAGGCTCTCTGTGTCCTCTGCCGGTTGTGCATCTGCCTTTATGCCTATGGAAACCGCTAAACACTGATCCAATGTTTTCATTTCGTCCGGTGTCAGTGTTCCGATCCATTCCCCGATCCGTTCCTCGTATACGCTGCTTATCTGCTCGCATAATACGGTTGACGGTTTCAATGCTGACGCTATGATAAAATGCGTTGGCAGGTCTGTTTTTGGCTGCGTTGTCATGTAAACAACCTTATATACGCCGCTGTGCTTGTTGTTGGTATTGTTTGATACAATAACCGCAGGGCGGTCTGCCCTCTGCTCGCTGCCTACGCTTTGGCGGGTATCTCGGATATAGTAAATGTCGCCTCGCTTAATCATTGACCGCTCCCCCCCCCACATAAATAATTTTTCTGTCGCTCTGAAATGCTCTTTTGCTTTCATGCTGCGATCTACCTCCTTTTCCCAAATTGTTATAAAGTCGTCCGGTGCGCTTAACTCCGAAACTAAAACTATATTGTTGCGGCTCCATTCCCTCATAAGCTGCCAAAACTCGCTATAATCAAACTGCCGCGCGTTTCCGTATCTCTTTGTACCCTCATAGGGCGGATCGCAATATATCACGCAACCTTCCGGCGCATACTCCCTATAATCTCCGGATCTAAAGTCGATGCCGAACACGCCGCCCTGCTGCATCTGCTGTAAAATGTTGTTGCGGCTCTCTTGGTAATAATCCCTTATCCTGCCTTTGTCTTTCCCATATCCGGCATAGCCGCCGTCAAAAAATCTGCCGTTGTATGATGCAAGGAAACCAACCGCCCCTATGTACCATTGCGGGAATTTACCGCCTGCGGCGTTGTAATCTTCCCTTACCGCGTTGTATTCTTCCCTTGTTACCTTTTCCGGCAACTCCCCCCCCTACTTGCAAATATTTGAATAATGCGATCAAATACTCGTTTTTGTCCGATGCCACGCGGTACTTTGCGTTTACTTTGTCTATCACATTGCACCCGCCCGCAAACGGTTCTAAATATGTCCTGCTGCCGCTTTCCTCAATCTTTTGTTGAATAATCGGCACTATGAATTTTGTTATTTTTGCTTTACTTCCCATGTATTTCATTTTCTAAAGCCCTTTCTAAATCTTCATCGTGTCGGCTGTCATACTCTGCAAATGCTACGGTGTGGATCTGTGTCAGCATAAAGAATTGTTTCCAATCTTCCACATTGGCGGGCGGCTTTCCGTTCGCTTTCTTCCAACCGTCCTGCTGCCATTTCTCCACCCAACCCAACCGGCAGGCATTTCCCATATAGTCGCAAGCTGTGTAAATCGTAATGTGGCAAGGCTTTAATAATATCCGCATCGCTGTTATACAGATTTTCAGATTTAAGGCGTTTTTTGTGTCATGCTCGATCCGGATCTGCTGTTTCCTTATGTGGCTTTTTCCGGTGCCGTCTATGTACTCTATGACCGCTGCCGCCTCTCCTGCGCCTCTTGGGTTTCCTCTGAAACGGCATTTAACGTATATACTCACTTCCAACTTATCCACCTTCCTCCGATCTTCCTTTTCGTCCAGTAATTACTTGACGGCGCGGGTTGTCCTTTATGAGTTATCCACATATCCACAAACCAACCGCCGCTACCGGAAATGCGAACCATTGTATATTTTTGGTATGCCCTGCCAGTAAAGGGATCCACGCCGTTATATACGGTGTCTTTGTCTATGTAATAGCCTTTTATCGGTTTCGGATCCGGCAACCACTTTTTCGCTTTTTTGATGATCTCGGTTTTCGGTGTCGGCATTACCAAATTACGGCTGCAACTGTATCTTTGTTTCTTCGCTCCGTCCTTTGCCTTGTATGTCTTTGATGTTTCTTTTATCAGATACGCCGCAAGGTCTTTATATTGTCCGGTATCGTCCAAATACTTAAAGTCCGGTCTGCCATATTTCCACAACCTGCGTACCCATTTGCAAACATCTTGCCCTTCGATATGGTTAATCAATAAATGATGATGTATTGCTTTGTTTAGGTACTCTGTTACGCATACCCATTTCAGATCCACCCCTACCTTCTTAAACTCTTTCCGTAATCTGTCTATCAGCTTTTTAATATCTTTCTTTGCCTTTTCCGGTTCCGGTCTTTCGTCCTTCCGGTATGTCAGAGTGATAAACGGATCGTCTACACCGAAATTATTATTTATCTTTAGTCGGAGGGTTCTCTCTGCGTTCATCTGATTAACCTTTTCTATTTCCTCTGCTGTCGGTTTCTCCTTCCCTCCTCTTGCCTTTACCCCTACCCGCTTTGTATAACTTTTTGTTACCTCAATCGTTGCCCCTGCCTCTACTGATGTTTTAAAATATCCCATCTTAATTACACCTTCTTCTGCGTCATATTCTTTTTGCCATATATGATCCTAAAGTTAATAGCTTGAACAAGCCCGAAACCGGCTTGTTTGCCGGTGTTTTGGCTTGACGACAAACGCAATAAGTGGTATAATTTTCTTAGATTGAGTTATTGCATTTGCACCAATTCTTTAGCCGCTGCGCTGCCAACGCAACGGCTATTTTTCTATTCTTTTTTAGGTTCTATGTAACGCTCCTGCTGCCCTTTTTAGGGCGGATCCCTCGCTTTCTTCATATAATCCCGCATCGGCTTATAATTTACTGTGTGGGCTGCTTTTCACATTAAAAAGCAACTGAAAACTTGTTGACCGTCTACACGCTTTCTAGCAGGCGTGACCGCTGCAATTTTTTCACAGTATACAGATAACAGCTATTTGCCTGCTGCATCTGCCGCAAGGTTGCCAACCTCGCTACAAATACGCCCTGCAGGTGTCGAACCTGCCCCGCCGCTTGGCGGTTCTCCCACGACTAGGGCGCA
>OFGQ01000954.1_pt1 | contig 20735 bp, 20 predicted proteins | sample 1521791 | NCBI WGS metagenome assembly OFGQ01 (sample SAMEA3504116, study PRJEB24116) | mouse gut metagenome | biome: mouse gut; feature: mouse-associated habitat; material: faeces | place: Denmark | collected 2011 | reverse complement strand
AGAGGGCAATTTGCCAAGGCAAGCCGCAGCCCTCTTTCTTTCCGCTATCCTACCATGTTTTCCAATCGGTTGTCAAGAGAATAAGTCCCAATTCTTTTCTGTGCACCCTCCCGGAGCGCGGACAGGAATCACAAAGAGGACAAGCTGACCGAATTCGACCAATACCAGCAAAAGAAATGGAGTACATTTATGCACAAGAGAATGATAAAATTTGCCGCCGCTGCTCTGGCTCTGTGTCTGACATTTCCCACTGCAAGGGCAGTCAATACAAATCAGAACGGCGAGATGATGATTCGGGTTGGACTAGCCTCCACCAGCACCCACGTGCCAACGGGGGAACTGGAAGCAGCCCACCTTCAAAATGAATACGGGGCTGGCTACCGCTTCGGCTACTACGACAGCAATCTAAATTTTGTGGAGCTGGCCCGCACCGGCAGGGATGTGGAAAAGGCAGCGGTGTTGAAGACCGAGAACCTGTACTACGGCAAATCCTCGACACTGAATAAATATACCTACTCCACCTCTATCAGCAGTGATATTCTAGTCGGATGTGTCCACATCCAGCTTCCTGGAAACTATGGTTCCTATGCGGAAGCCGCTGCCGTTGCCGCCGGTTATGATAATGGATTCGTGGCCTGGATTGATGGACGGTATCAGGTCCGGGTAGGGGCCTACAGCACTGGAGCAGATGCCCGAGCGGCCCAGAGCGCACTTGGAGGCATCGGCAGTGTGGTGGGCACCAGCGCCTACGGCATGAGCGTGGTGGAAACAGGCACCAGCCGGGTACTGTTCCAGTATGACAATGGGGCTTCTGGGGCCTTGGCCATCCTGCCCGATGTTACCGGGGCGGAGGAGGTACAGACCTGGTTTTCCGGATTTAAATACCGGGACGGTTTTCAGTATCAACGGCGCACCGGCGGTAACCTCACCGTGGTCAATGTGCTGTCTCTGGAAAACTACATCAACGGTGTTGTCTGTTATGAGATGGGTCGGGACTGGCCTTTGGAGGCGCTGAAAACCCAGGCAGTCTGCGCTCGCACCTATGTACTGAAAAATTTGGGAAAGCATGAGAGCAATGGCTTTGACATTTGTCCCTCTGACAGTTGTCAGGTCTACCATGGTATGGGTAGCGACCGGACCGACTGGGGTCCCAGCGAAACCAGTAAACGGGCTGTGGCCGAGACGGCCGGTATGGTAGTTAAGTACAACGGAAAGCTTGCAGAAGTTTTTTATGTCTCCAGTTTTGGCGGAGCCAGCGAGGATGCCAAAAATATTTGGGGAACAGACACCATCAGCGAGTACCCTTATCTCCGTGGCGTGGTGGATCCTTACGAAGCGGATTTGGACTCAGTTAACACCATGTCCCCCTGGACGGTGAACTACACCGCCGCCCAGCTAACCCAGCAGCTTCAGTCTCAGGGAATGGGGAAGGGAACCTCGGTATCTAGCCTAGAGCTGACCTATTCTCAACTTGGCAATGTGCTTCAAGTGGTGGTCCACTGGGCCAACGGTCAAAGCAATACCATTGGCGTTGACAAAATCCGCAGCCGGTTCAACGTTAGATCCATCCGATTTACCGTCAACGGGGTTGGGAGCAGTGGCTCCGGCACACCTGACACACCCGGGAACAGCAGTGAGGTCTATATTAACGGCTCTGCCATATCCGGGGTACTAAACGAAAAGTATGCTATCTCAAGTTCCGGAGCGGTGTCGAAAGTGGCGGAGAAGCCCTATGTCATCACCGGAACCGGCTCCATCTCCGCTATAGACTCCGGAAATAAGCCGAACAACACAACCGGAACACAGCCAGGGAGCGGGATCGTTACTGTCTCCGGAAGCACCTACACCTTTAATGGCGGCGGCTGGGGCCACCAAGTAGGTATGAGCCAGTTTGGAGCCAATGCCATGGCTCGCCGCGGCTTTACTTATGACCAAATTGTCACCTTCTATTTTCCCGGCGTTCAGGTTATCCACTATTAAGGCTGTTTGAATGAAGCCGCTAAAAGGATGTTTTATATTTGAAGACTTCTGATTTCGATTTTCAGCTTCCAGAGGAGCTGATTGCACAGACCCCGCTGGAGCGGAGAGACGCTTCCCGCCTGCTCACATTGGACAAAAACACTGGAACGGTGGAACACCACTGGTTCTACGACCTTCCTCAGATGCTTAGACCGGGGGACTGTCTAGTTCTGAACGATTCCCGTGTTCTCCCCGCTCGACTGATCGGCCATCGTCCTACCGGCGGAGCCTGTGAAGTACTTCTCCTTGTCGATAAAGGAGAAAATTTGTGGGAATGTTTGGTTCGCCCTGGACGCAAGCTGAAACCTGGAACCCAAGTGGTATTTGGGGACGGTCAGCTTACCGCAACCATTGAGGCGGAATTGGAGGACGGCAAGCGAGCAGTCCGGTTCCACTATCAGGGTATTTTTCTGGAGATTCTGGACCAGCTGGGCCGAATGCCTCTGCCGCCTTATATCAGGGCGGAACTGGAGGATCAGGAACGATACCAGACCGTTTACTCAAAAGTGTTGGGGTCTGCCGCAGCTCCCACCGCAGGATTGCATTTTACACCAGAACTGCTGAAACAGATCGAAGAAATGGGTGTAAAGGTTTGTTGCGTTACACTCCATGTGGGACTGGGGACCTTCCGTCCGGTGAAGGCCCAGGACATTCAGGACCACGAAATGCACTCCGAGTTCTGTATGATCTCTCAAGAGACCGCCAGCATTATCAACGAGACCAAACGCCGCGGAGGACGGGTAATCTGTGTGGGTACCACCTCCTGCCGTACTGTGGAGAGTTTCGCGGCGGAGGACGGGGCCATGTCGGAGCATTCTGGCTGGACTAATATCTTTATTTATCCAGGGTATAAGTTTAAAGTGATGGACGCGCTGGTAACCAATTTCCATCTGCCTCAGTCCACCCTGATTATGTTAGTGTCTGCCTTGGCCGGACGGGAATCCGTTCTTTCTGCCTACGAAACGGCGGTGCGGGAACGTTACCGGTTTTTCTCCTTTGGAGACGCCATGTTTATTTCGTGAAAGATATGTGGAGGAATTGTTTATCACCGGAACAGGATATTGGGGGACTATGATAAGTTTGATGATGTGGAAAAGCTGATTGAATTTATCAAAACTGGTGGCGTAGAGCGCAGTGATATTACAGGATTATCTTAATCAAAGAAAATGATAAAAGGAGTTTTTGCGTGTTTGAAGTGTTGAAAAAAGAGGGGAGAGCCCGCCGGGGAACCTTTACCTGTACACACGGCGTGGTCCAGACCCCAGTGTTTATGAACGTCGGTACCCAAGGGGCCATCAAGGGAGCAGTGTCCGCTCACGATTTGAAAGAGCTCGGCTGTCAGGTGGAGTTGTCCAATACCTACCACCTCCATCTGCGCCCTGGAGACAAATTGGTTCGTCAGATGGGCGGGCTTCACAAATTTATGAACTGGGACGGTCCCATGCTCACCGACAGCGGAGGCTTTCAGGTCTTCTCTCTGTCCGGATTGCGGAAAATCAAAGAGGAGGGGGTTACCTTCGCCTCTCACATCGACGGGCGGCGCATCTTTATGGGACCGGAGGAGTCTATGCAGATCCAGTCCAATCTGGGCAGCGACATTGCCATGGCTTTCGACGAATGTGTTGAAAATCCCTCCCCCTACGAATACGTGAAAGCCTCCTGTGAACGGACAGCCCGTTGGCTGGAGCGTTGTATTGCGGAACATGACAGACTGAATACTCTGCCAGACACAGTGAATCCTCAGCAGATGCTCTTCGGAATCAATCAGGGGGGGACTTTCGCCGACTTGCGGGTCTGGCATATGGAGGAAATTTCCAAACTGCACTGCGACGGCTATGCCATCGGCGGGCTGGCGGTGGGAGAACCGACTCAGGTGATGTACGACATCATCGACGCGGTTGAGCCCTATATGCCGCAGGATAAACCCCGGTATCTTATGGGGGTGGGTACTCCTTCCAACATCATCGAGGGGGTGGCCCGAGGAATCGATTTCTTCGATTGTGTTATGCCTGCTCGGAACGCCCGTCATGGAAAGCTATATACCTGGAGCGGTGCCATCAATATTAAAAATGAGAAGTACAAATTGGATGAACGCCCCATTGACCTGGAATGTGACTGCCCCGCCTGCCGTTCCTTTTCCCGCGCCTATCTCCGCCACCTGCTGACAGCGGGGGAGATGTTGGCTATGCGGCTGGCAGTGCTGCACAATCTGTACTTTTATAACCGGCTGATGGCCCTCATCCGAGAGAACATCGACAACGAAACATTTGAGAAATTCCGCTCCCAGTATTCCGGACTGCTGGAACGGCCTGCCCCATAAGAAGACTTTCAAAACGTAGAAATCACTCTGTTTCGATAAATTTGTCAAAAGGGCTTGTCAATTGAGGAAAAATCCGCTATAATATTTTTCACTGTGTCAAAAGGGAAACTGTTGACCGAGTGACTTTAGACTTTGGAGGAATATTTTATGGATCCTAGTTTTATTCTCATGATGTTACTGATGCTGGCCATGCTGTACTTCTTCATGATCCGTCCGGAGAACAAGCGGAAGAAGGACGCCCAAAATCTGCGCGACTCCTTGAAGGTGGGCGATGTCATTACCACCATTGGCGGCATTGTGGGCACCATTTGCAAGGTGGATGAGAACACTATCGTCATTGAGACCAGCGCCGACCGGGTTCGCGTGGAGTTCACGAAATGGGCCGTATCCAGCAAAAATGTAGCAATGGAGCAGAACGCCGGCTGACAAAGAAACAGGTATGTCTTTCCCCCTCTCCGCATAGGTTGTACCAAACCGTGGGAGAGGGTGTTTTTATGAAAAAGAAGGAGCGGCGTTCGGAGGAACTGGGCAGTCAGTGGCTTAACGCAATGTGCGAGGTACTCAAGGGCGGTGTGCTGGCTGGAGTAACCACCATTCTGGCCCTGCTGGCCTGTTCAGCTCTGGTGTCTGCGGGAGCACTTCCGGTAAGCGCCATGTATGGCGCGGTACTGGCGGTTTGTGTGTTGGGCGCTATGATCGGCGGCATTTGGGCCGTCCGGCGAGTGGGCACACGGTCCCTGCTGGTAGGACTGGGTGTGGGGGCGGTACTGTTTTTACTGTTGCTCACCGCTGGACTGATCGTCTATAAGGGGGCCTCTGTCGCCAATGGAGGGACCGGGATTTTGTGCGCTAGCCTGTGTGGCGGAGCGATCCCCGGTCTGCTGGGAGGGAAGCCAAAGAAAAAACGTAGAAGATGATTGAAATTTTCCGGACATTGTGTTATAATAGCGGTCACTATGGCAGATTCTGCTGTAAGCAATCTAACAGGAGGAGAAATAAAATGAAACATATCCAGACGCTGAACGGGGCCACCCTGAAGGCCAGCGCCGCCAAGGGCGGCTGCGGCGAGTGCCAGACCTCTTGCCAGTCCGCCTGCAAGACTTCCTGCACCGTCGCCAACCAGAAGTGCGAGAACAAGTAAATTTGATCGCAGAAGGGCAGGTGCGCAGCGCCTGCCCTTTTGTTGTTCAGACATTGGATGGGAGGAGACAGATTGAATTTTATTGGGGATCTTCCGATGAGTAACGGACTAACCGGCGTTTTTCTCGATGTCCTAGTGCTCAGTGGTTCAGCCCTAGCCCGGACCGATTCAGAAAGACGGCTGGTTGTCTGGTTGGCCGAAAAAGATCAGAGCCGGATGGGATATGGCGCAATTGGGTTTGATCTTACCGAAATGCCCTGGGCCTTGGCTACCTTTGAGGCGGATAAAAATTTTTTACTCCAGGCTGTTGCGGCGGCCCGGGACCGGCTCAACTGGGAAAAGCTGGACTACCGCCCCGATGAGGAAATGCTGTATCCCTGTCTGGATCGCTTTTCTCAATTGATTTCCGGTTTTTCCCAAATCCAGCCGGGCGCGTTAGAAGAATGGCTGGCTGAATCGGACGCCTCTGACCCGGTGATGTCCGGGTTTCCCAGATGTCCCAAGCATCAAACTTTGCTCTCAGTCTTTGGATGCCACATCTGCAACAATTAAAAAGGAGAACATAACATGACAACGGTACATACCTTTACCGCCCTGGGTCAATACCTGGCGGCGGACATCAACAGTGGGGCGGTCCACGTTTTGGACAGGCTGACCTACGATTTATTAAATATTTTGCCCGAGGAGGCGATAGGGGAGGGGAGGATCCCCCAGGAGCTGGTAGATCACTTGCCACAATATGACCCCGCTGAACTGGAAGAAGGCTGGCAGGAACTGCGGGTCTTGCAAAATGCCGGACTACTTTTTACCTCCGACGACTATCTGGACCCAGAGACGGCAATGGAACTTCCCAAGGCTGCGGTGGTGAAGGCTCTGTGCCTCCATGTGTCCCACGACTGTAATTTGAGATGTCAGTATTGTTTTGCCTCTACTGGCGATTTTGGCACCGGACACCGGATGACTATGGATTTTGATACCGCCAAAAAGGCCATTGATTGGGTAGTGGCCAAGTCGGGTAAGCGGAGAAACATTGAGGTGGACTTCTTCGGAGGTGAACCACTGATGGCAATGGACACGGTGAAACGGACAGTGGAATATGCCCGATCTCAGGAAAAAGAGCATAACAAGGTATTTCGCTTTACAATCACAACCAACGGAATTTTGCTGGACGACGAGACCATCGACTACATCAATCGGGAGATGTCCAACGTGGTACTCTCACTGGACGGACGGCAGGAGGTCAACGACAGAATGCGTCCAACGGCGAACGGCAAGGGCAGCTTTGAGATCATCGTTCCAAAATTCCAGAAACTTGTGGCCGGACGCGGCACAAAGGATTACTACGTCAGGGGCACCTTCACCCGGGAAAATTTAGACTTCACTCAGGATGTCCTTCAAATGGGAGACCTGGGGTTCCGCCATGTTTCGGTAGAGCCGTGCAGCGGACCTGCCGGCGACCCCTTCGCAATTCGAGCCGAGGATCTGAGCAGAGTAGGGGAGGAGTATGAGGAATTGGCCCAAGCTTTGATGGACCGTAAGGACATCAACTTCTTCCACTTTAACGTGGACTTGGCCCAAGGCCCCTGCGTCATCAAGCGCCTTCGAGGCTGTGGGGCAGGCTGTGAATATGTGGCGATTACTCCCGACGGCGACATCTATCCCTGCCACCAATTTGTTGGGAAAGAGGAGTTCCGCATGGGGAGTGTCCACGACGGATCTTTCGATATGAACATCTCCGGACAATTTGCCCAACAGAATATTTATACGCGTCCAGCCTGCCGGGACTGCTGGGCACGCTTCTATTGCAGCGGCGGCTGTTCTGCGTCAAATTTGCTTGTCCATGGCGACATAACACGCTCAAATGAGGTCGCCTGTGAGATGGAGCGCAAACGTCTGGAATGTGCAATTGCCCTGAATGCTATTTCGGCGGGGATTGGTGCAGTGCCGAATACAGGATGTTATAATACAGATTGTAATCTTTGTGGACATTGACAGTTCAATCAGTTGCTCTGTTTTAGAAGAAAAAAGTTCTCAAAAACGTCGTTTTTAGTATGCCGGAGCCCACGAAAAAGGTTCCGGCATACATTCAGTTTCACAGTTTACATAATTCAGTTTACATAATAATACGATGAAATTGGCAAAAACGGAGAAAATCACCAAACCCCCTTGCGAAAAAGGCCGGGACGCGGTATAGTAATACCAGAAGAAAAAGAGTTGCTCCTTTCACTTCTATTCCCTCCTCTGCCTTCATAGTCTGTTGTTGAGGTGACGGCTGTGGGAATGAGGATTCAAAAAAAATGGGACTTGCTGTCAGAACAAGGCGGCACCCTAGCGATACTAAGTATCGCGTTTCTGGCCGGCGGAATACTGGGCGGTCTGTTCGCTGCCCTCTCTGGCGGAACCGGTGGGGATGAGCTGAGCGGCTATTTATCCAGCTATCTGGCGCTGGCGGAGGAGGGAGAGCTTCCTCAGGAACTGTGGCCCCTGCTCTGGGGGCAGGTCAAATATCTGTTGCTTGCTCTCCTATTGAGCCTGACGGCCCTGGGTATTGTGGGAATCCCGATGTTATTTGGGGTACGGGGGTTTTTCCTCTCCTTTCCAGTGGCCTGCTTCTGCCGGGTATTCGGAGGACGGGGTATGTTCCCTGCGTTCATCCTATTTGGTCTGCCCGCCCTGCTATGGGTGCCCGCGTTGTTTGTTATGGGGACATCTGGTTATCTTTCCGCTCGGCAGCTGTTCCGCAGATCAATGGGCGAGGGCCGCGGTGGTTCTCTGTTAAACGGAGCTTTCTGGTGTCAGGCAGGCGTGTGTGTGAGCCTGGGTCTGGCGGCAGGACTGTTGGAGCACTGGATCGTTCCTGTGCTGCTGCGTGCGGCGGCCCGCGTGGTCCTGTAACCTTGAGGGAGGGAGTGGTAAAAGTGTCTGAGCTTCTGTCGGTCTATGAGGATTTTCTAAAAAGCGAAAAACAGGCGTCCGCAAACACGGTCAGCTCCTATCTTCGGGACATCAACCAGTTTGCCGCGGCTATGGAAGGAAAATCGGTTGACCTCACCCAGGTAGCCGCCCCAGATGTGGAGGAGTATGCCAACGCCTTGGTCAAACGGGGTAAGTCCCCCGCCACGGTGACCAGATCCGTGGCCTCCATCAAATCGTTCTACAGCTGTCTAACAGTGAAGGGGTATGTGGATCAGAATCCGGCCAGGGGAGTGGCTCCGGTCCGAGTAGAACGCAAACTCCCGCAGGTACTCACCAGCAAAGAGGTGGAGCTGTTTTTGGAACAGCCCGAATGCACCGACCCCAAAGGTTATCGAGACAGGGCTATGCTGGAACTGCTCTACGCCACTGGAATTCGAGTCAGTGAGTTAATTGATCTGGATGTGGACGACCTGAATCTACCCGGCGGCGTATTGAAATGCTTCAGCAAGGGCAGGGAACGCATTATCCCACTGTACCCCACAGCTATTCGTGCCTTAGGGGAGTATATCAATCAGGTCAGGCCCCAACTGGTGGACGCGGTGAATGAAACCGCCCTGTTCGTCAACATGAACGGCGAGCGCATGAGCCGCCAGGGCTTTTGGAAACTGATTAAATATTATCAAGAGAAAGCTGGAATTCAGAAAGATATCACTCCACACACACTTCGCCATTCCTTTGCGGCTCACCTATTGGAAAACGGAGCTGATCTTCGTTCGATTCAGGAGATGCTAGGCCATGCAGACATTTCTTCCACACAAATTTATTCCAGACTGATTAACCAGAAGATTAAAGACGTATACCAAAAGGCCCACCCCCGGGCTTAGAGATAAGGAGAGCTTTCAATGACAGATCAGGAACTGCTTCAAGCAATCGGTCAGGTGGTAGAGACCAAGCTGGAACCTATACGTCAGGAGATCTGTGGTTTAAAAGAGGATTTCCAGTCTTTGATTGGTGATGTTCAGGTGATTCAAAACAAGGTCGAATATTTAGAAAACACAGTTAATAGACTAGACGCCAAGGTAAGCGGTCTTGAGAACCAGATGAGAGAAATGGATGATAAGCTGCTCAGTGTCAGAGTGTGCATTGATACCGATTTGAGTCGGACGTTGTCTCTTCTGTTGGAGGGACAGCAGGCACTGTGGGACCGCTTTGTTCCGCAGGAGGAATATGATTCCCTGGAGCACCGGACGGAGATTCTTGAGCTGACCGCGAAGCGCCACAGCCAGGAAATTCGGGAACTTCGGAAATTGAAGTTTGCTTGATAGAAACATATACGGCCCGCACAGCCAAGCCTTTGCTGTGCGGGCTTTTCCCTGTTGTTTAGATTGAATTTTTCAGGAGAATATGGTAATATACTTAGATGTAAGAAAATAATGGAAGGAGGACACACCATGTCCACCATGTCTGAATATCTGGAAACCCTTCGTGGCCGTTCCATCGCCGTAATCGGTATGGGCGTAAGCAACACACCGCTCATCCGTATGATGCTGCGTGCAGGTTTGAAGGTAACTGTCTGTGATAAGTCTCCACGAGAACGGGTGGAAGAGTTGGCTTCTGAGCTGGAGAGCTTGGGCGCCAAGCTGAGGCTAGGGCCTGACTATCTGGCCAAGATTCACAAAGCCAGCCTTATTTTCCGCACCCCTGGCCTCAGTCCCAATACCCCGGAACTGTGTAAGGCCGTGGAAGGGGGCAGTACCCTCACCTCTGAGATGGAACTGTTTTTCCAGCTCTGCCCCTGCAAGATCGTTGGAGTGACCGGCAGCGACGGCAAGACCACCACCACCACCCTCATCAGCGAATTTCTGAAAGAAGCGGGTAAAAATGTTTACCTTGGAGGAAATATTGGAAAGCCCCTTCTCCCTGATGTAGACGGGATTACTCCAGAAGATGTGGTTGTGGTGGAGCTGTCCTCTTTCCAGCTGATGAGTATGGATCGCAGTCCGAATGTAGCAGTGTTCACCAACCTCTCTCCCAACCACCTGGACTATCACCATACGATGGAAGAGTACACGGAAGCCAAACTGAACATCTTCTGTCATCAAAAACCGGAAGACCGGGCCGTCTTCAACTATGACAACGACATTACCCGTTCGCTATCCAAGGCCGCTGTGGGCAGAACCATGCTGTTTAGCCGAAAACAGAGGCTGGAGGAAGGTGTATATCTTCGGGACGGCGCAATCTGGCTGACCAATGACATGGGGAGCCGGGAGGTTCTGCCTCTGGAGAATATCCATATCCCCGGTGTTCACAACATAGAAAACTATATGGCCGCAATTGCGGCAGTGGACGGCATCGTACCGGACAAATGTGTCCGGGCAGTGGCTCAGCGGTTTACCGGGGTAGAACACCGTATTGAGCTGGTCCGGGAACTGGATGGGGTAAAATACTACAACGACTCCATTGGAACCAGCCCCACCCGGACCATGGCATGTTTGGATTCCTTTGAACAAAAACTGATTCTCATCGCTGGAGGTTATGATAAGGGTGTTCCGTTTACACAGCTGGGGGTGGAGATTGTCCGGCAGGTGAAAACGCTGATTCTCACCGGCGATACTGCCCCCGCCATCAAGAAAGCGGTAGAGGAGGCAGAAGGGTATTCTACCAGCGGCTTGACACTGATTGAAACCGAAGATTTGGCCGCCGCCGTTTCCTCCGCTCGGAGCGCAGCCCAGAAAGGCGATGTTGTGGTACTGTCCCCAGCCTGTGCCGCTTTCGACCGGTTCAAGAACTTCATGGAGCGTGGAAAGGTGTTTAAACAGCTGGTGAACGAACTATAAAACAGAACAGCAAAACACAAATAGAAGACAGGATTGAAGCGAAATGAATTTACAGATCAACGAACGCGTTAAGGCCCTGGGCGCTCAGGCTCAAGGCCAGCTTACAGATGAATTTGCCCGTATTGATGCCGTTGCAGAGGAAAACACAGCCAGGGTACTGGCTGCATTCCAAAAGCATCGGGTCGCCGACGGCTATTTTGCCGGAACCACCGGTTATGGATACGACGACTTGGGCCGGGATCAGCTGGACAAGATTTATGCAGATCTTTTCGGTACAGAAGCCGCTCTGGTCCGCATCCAATTTGTCAATGGCACCCATGCCATTGCCTGCGCTCTATTTGGTGCACTAAAAGCGGGGGACGTGCTGGTGTCTGCGGTAGGCGCACCCTACGACACACTGTTGGGTGTAGTAGGCGCTGTGGATAAAGGCCCCGGTTCACTAAAGGACTACGGTGTGGAGTACCGGCAGGTAGAACTTCTGGACAACAAGCCGGACCTGGAGGGGATAGCCAGAGCGGCAGCGGACCCTTGTGTGAAGGCGGTACTCATCCAGCGTTCAAAAGGGTATTCCACTCGGGCATCCCTGTCGGTTGAGGAGATTGGGGCGATATGCGGCGTGATCAAGAACGCAAACCCCAATGCCGCAATCCTGGTGGACAACTGCTATGGCGAGTTTGTAGAGCCGCTGGAGCCGACCCATGTTGGAGCTGACTTAGTAGTCGGCTCACTGATTAAAAATCCCGGCGGCGGGCTGGCCCCCACTGGAGGCTATATCGCTGGCCGGAGAGACTTGGTTGAGGGCGCGGCTATGCGGCTTACAGTACCAGGAATCGGCGGGGAGTGCGGATGTACCTTGGGACAAAACAGGCTTCTTTATCAGGGGTTGTTTCTGGCCCCTCACACGGTAGCCCAGGCGGTTAAGACTGCTGTCTTTGCTGCCAAAATCATGGAACTGCTGGGCTATGAAACGGAGCCCCATTCCTCGGCGGTCCGCCGTGACATTATTCAAATGATCCACATGCACCAACCGGAAGCCCTGCGCAAATTCTGTAAGGGAATTCAGTTTGGCGCTCCGGTGGACTCCTACGTCACTCCGGAGCCCTGGGATATGCCTGGCTATGACTGCCAGGTCATCATGGCCGCTGGTGCCTTCATTCAGGGGGCGTCAATCGAGTTGTCCGCTGACGCCCCCATGCGTGAACCATACACCGTCTACCTCCAAGGTGGGCTGACTTTTGAGTCTGGAAAGCTTGGGGTGCTTCTGGCTGTTCAGGAATTGCTGGGTTGATCTGTCAAAATACATTTTCTTCCGAGGGATTAACAAAGGTGAAACGATTCTATGAAAAATCAAAATAGGAAACCGTATCACATTACACTCAGCATTATCGCCTGGGTCTTGTGTGCATTGACATCTGCTTTTGGCTACAGTTTTTTAAGCGGTATGGACTGGTCGTTTGCAACCAGATTTTATAATTATGATGGCTCCAATTTCAGTATCTTGGCTGATTATTGAGTTGCTCCGAAAAGAAAAGTAACCGATCAACGTATAGGTCAAGCCGCCGGACGAATATCCTGACCCATAGGAGGTGAGGGTATGGGACCATGGCGTCGAGAGCTGATGCGGTGGATACGCCGGCCGGCGGTCCGTCCCATGTGGAGAGGGGAGCGGCGCCCTATGGAGTGCCGTCACCCCGCATTGCTCACTTTGGCCGTGGCCCTGGTGGTAGCCGGTACGATCATCGGCGTGCTGGAAGCCAAACTACGACCTATGGTAGCGAAGATTGCCACAGCCCAGGCACAGAATACCATGACCACCGTGGTGGAACATGCGATTTCCTCCGGACTTGTAGAGCGTCAGGTCAGCTACAACGAGTTTGTTACTATCCAGAGGGATGAGGGAGGGGCTATCACTGCACTGACTACCGACATGGCCCGAATAAATCTGCTCCGGGGAGAACTCACTACCGCTGTGTTGGAGTCGCTGGAGGGAGTGGATGTGTCGGTTATTCAAATTCCGCTGGGCAGTCTCTTTAATCTGGAGCCTCTTTGGGCAAAGGGCCCATCCATCAAGGCCAGAGCTTTGACCGTTGGCACTGTACAAGCGGAGTTTGACAGCCAGCTTACTTCCGCCGGAGTCAATCAGACCCTGCACCGGATCTGGATGGAGGTATCGGCCCCTATGACGATTTTACTTCCAGGTGGAGCGGTGGATACCGAAATCCAAACCCGGTTGTGTGTGGCCGAAACGGTAATTGTCGGCCAGGTGCCAGACACCTATTTACAGCTGGGCCAGCCGTGAACAAAGGAGAGGACCACAACATGTTAGCAGTTGTGTGCGATGTATGGGACTACGGAACTGAAATGGTCCCACTGGGAGTGACCGCTCTGCTGGTTTTTCTGTTGTTCTGCCCCGCCAGACAAAGCCGGCTTCGCGGACAAGGTTTGATCAGTTCTGGACTGAGGGAAATAACTATGGCTCTATTTGTGGTTTACTCCGCCGGTCTGGCGGCGCTGACCCTGTTTCCAGCTAACTTGTGGTCCTATGTGTTCGACTGGCTTTTCCGGCATAAGACCTGGGAAATAATATGGAGTGACTGGTCTCTTCTCAGTTTCTATCCTGCCTGGGAAGAGACTGCCGCCAATTTTGCGTATCTGCCCCAAATATTTGCCCCCTTTGAAGAGATCTGCCGCGCTTTGCGCACTTCCAGCTATTGGCTCTGGTTTATGCTTCTGGGTAATATTATCATGTTCATGCCCATCGGCTTTTTTCCCGCCCTGCTGTGGCGGGGATGGCGGTGGTGGAGAGCTCTGCTGACAGGCTTCAGTACCTCGGTCTCAATCGAATTGATTCAATTTTTCATTGGCCGCAGTACCGATATTGACGATGTGATTTTGAACACAGCAGGTACTTTGTTTGGTTTCTGGATGTTCTGGCTTCTGCGGGCAATCTTTCCCAATTTTACGGAAAAATTTCATTGTCAACCCAAAGGAGGGTACTACTATGGATGAATTTGCGGAAATAGAAGCTCTGTGCCGGGAGCTGATCCAAGCTGGCTACGAGTATTATGTGCTGGACAAGCCCACCATGTCTGACTATGAATACGACCATAAGCTCCGCCGCCTGGAAGATCTGGAGGCGGCCCATCCGGAGGCCGTCACACCAGATTCCCCCACCCAACGGATTGGAGGACAAGCCCTGGAATCGTTTACCCAAGTAACCCATCAGGTACCGTTGGAGTCCCTCCAGGATGTTTTTGACTTTCAGGAGCTGGAAGCCTTTGACCAACGGGTAAAGGGTGCTGTTCCCAATGCGGAATATGTAGTAGAACCCAAAGTGGATGGCCTATCAGTGGCACTGGAGTATTTAGATGGCATCTTTGTCCGGGGCGCCACCCGTGGGGACGGTCGGGTAGGGGAGGACGTTACCGAAAATCTGCGTACAGTCCGTTCTATCCCCTTGAAGATTCCAGATGCTCCATCTCGGCTGATTGTCCGCGGCGAAGTGTATATGCCCAAAAAAGTATTCCACACCCTAAACGAGGAACGGGAACGCAGGGGAGAGGCTTTATTCGCCAATCCTCGAAATGCTGCGGCTGGTTCTCTGCGGCAATTGGACCCAAAAGTCGCCGCCGCCCGAAAACTGGACATTGCAGTATTCAATATCCAGTGGACGGAGGGTTCTGACTTTTCCACCCATGTGGAAACACTGAAATACTTGCGGGACAAGGGATTTAAAGTAATTCCACATAACAGCTGTTCTCAGATTTCTGAGGTAACCGAGGGAATTCAGGAGATTGGGGAGCACCGGGAACGTTTTCCTTTTGATATTGACGGAGCGGTAATAAAGGTAAACGACTTGTCACAGCGTACAACGCTTGGCTCTACTGCGAAATTCCCCCGCTGGGCCGCTGCATATAAATACCCCCCTGAGGTCAAACCCTCTCAGGTGGTGGATATCGTAATTCAGGTGGGCCGTACCGGTGTTTTGACGCCCAAGGCCGTCCTGTCTCCGGTGCGGCTGGCGGGCACCACCGTTACCAACGCCACCCTCCACAATCAAGATTTTATTACTGAGAAAGATATCCGAATTGGCGACACCGTTCTGGTCCGCAAGGCAGGGGAGATTATCCCGGAAGTGCTATCTGTTGTCATGGACAAACGACCCGAGGGAACGCAGCCCTATTTTCTTCCCCAGACCTGTCCTGAGTGTGGGGCCCCAGTGGAACGGGAGGAGGACGGCGCCCACACTCGCTGTACTGGCGCGGAGTGTCCTGCCCAGCTGCTGCGTAATCTGGCCCACTTCGCCAGCCGGGACGCCATGGACATTGACGGTTTGGGGATTGCCGTAGTAGAAAATCTAGTGAAAGCTGGGCTGGTAAAAACACCAGGAGACCTGTATTTTCTCAATGAAGACGATGTGGCCCAGCTGGAGCGAATGGGCAAAAAATCTGCGCAAAACCTCATGACTGCCCTTGAGAAGTCCAAGGAACAGGACCTGTCCCGGCTGATTTTTGCCTTTGGGATCCGTCAGGTAGGCCAGAAGGCCGGTAAGATTTTGGCCGCACGGTTCCGCACCCTGGACGCTCTGCAAAACGCCTCTCTGGAGGAGCTGACCGCAGTGGATGATATCGGCGAGATTACCGCCCAAAGCATCCTGGACTGGATGTCCAGTCCCCAGAGCCGGCATTTGATCGACCGGTTAAGAGAGGCAGGCGTCAATATGGCTGCGGCAGAACAGGGGAGCGACCAACGTTTTGCCGGGATGACCTTTGTACTCACCGGTGCACTGGAAAAGTTTACCCGAGACGAAGCAGGGGAGATGATCGAGTCCCGTGGTGGAAAATCCTCTGGCTCGGTATCCAAAAAGACGACCTATGTGGTAGCCGGGGAGGCGGCTGGCTCCAAACTGCGGAAAGCTCAGGAATTGGGTATCCCGGTCTTATCGGAAGACGAATTTTTGGAGTTGCTGAAATAGGGGAGAGGTGTTCCATGAAAAACGGTTATCTCTATATCGCCGTGGCGGTGGTGATGTTTACTTCTTTCGAGGTCGTACTGAAGTTTATTGCTGGACAGATCAATCCAGTCCAACTGACCCTGTGCCGGTTTGCTATCGGATTTGTGTTTCTGCTTCCAGTGGCTCTGCACAATCTGAAAAAGCGTGGAAAGCAGCTGGACAGAGGGAGTATGGCTTATTTTGCCCTGCTAGGGCTGATTGGTATTGCCTTGTGCATGCCAATTCTGCAAATGGCAGTAAGCTACACAAATTCCTCCGTAGCAGCAGTCATGTTCAGCTGTAACCCGGTGTTTGTAACCTTTCTGGCCTTTTTCCTTCTGAGCGAGCCCATCAAAAAACGGCACATCGCTGCCCTCACACTGGAGGTTCTCGGCACTTTGGTCATCATCAGCCCTTGGGACACAAAACTAAATATGACAGGTGTATTTCTGGCTCTGTTGTCCACTTTGCTATTTTCTTTATACGGCGTGTTGGGGAAACGGAAGGTAGCGGAGTTTGGTGGGGCAGTGGTCACCTGTTTCAGCTTTTTGTTTGGTAGTTTGATTGTGCTGGCCTTCATCTTGCTTACCAACATCCCGGCGGCAGCTCAGTTGTTCCGTGGAATGGGGCTGGACGGTTTTGCCAATATTCCGATCCTGGCTGGGTATACTCTGACTAACTTGCCCTATGTACTGTTTGTATCCGTTGGAGTGGCAGGAATTGGGTTCTGTGCTTATTTTTTGGCGATGGAATATCAGCCAGCTAGTGTGGTATCTCTGGTCTATTTCTTCAAGCCAGCCTTGTCGCCGGTTTTGGCCTGGGTGGTACATGGCGAAGAAATTTCTCAGAGCATGTTAATCGGCGTTGTTCTGATCGTCACTGGTTCCCTGTGCTCCATCATTCCAGGTATTTTGGAAACTAAGCGAACAAAAGGGTAAAACACTCTTGACTTAAAGGATACTTTATGTGGTATAGTTCTGATATAACTACTTATGGAGGAGACGCAACTATGGAGAAAGCAAAGGTTTATTTTACCGATTTTCATACCCAAGCTTTTGGCGACAGCCTGCCTACCAAACTGAAAAAGTTGGTGAAGAAGGCTGGGATCCAGGACTTGGATCTGGACGGAAAATTTGTAGCCATTAAAATGCACTTTGGTGAACTGGGCAACATCAGCTATCTGCGGCCTAATTATGCACGGGCGGTGGTGGATGTGGTTAAGGAGCTGGGCGGCAAACCGTTCCTAACTGACTGCAACACCATGTATACCGGCAGCCGGAAGAATGCGTTGGAGCATCTGGAGTGTGCATGGCAAAATGGCTTTACCCCACTAACGGCAGGCTGTCCCATCCTCATTGGTGATGGTTTGAAGGGCACAGACGATGTGGAAGTCCCTGTAGAGGGCGGCGAATATGTGGAAAAAGCCAAAATTGGCCGGGCTGTGATGGATGCCGATGTATTTATCAGCTTGACCCATTTTAAAGGTCACGAGATGACCGGCTTCGGCGGCGCCATCAAAAATATTGGTATGGGATGTGGTTCCCGTGCGGGGAAGAAAGAGCAGCATGCCAGCGGCAAACCCAAAATCAATGTAAATGCCTGTCGGGGTTGCATGCGCTGTCAAAAAGAGTGTGCCAACAGCGGGTTGGTTTTTGACGAGCGGACCAAAAAAATGCACGTCGACGACATCCATTGTGTTGGGTGCGGCCGTTGTCTGGGGGCCTGCAACTTCGACGCTATCTATTTTGAGAGCGACAACGCTCAGGCGGCTCTAAACTGCCGCATGGCAGAATACACTAAGGCGGTGGTATCGGGACGTCCTCAGTTCCACATCTCGTTGATTGTGGATGTATCTCCCAATTGTGACTGTCATGGAGAAAATGATGTACCCATTTTGCCCAACATTGGCATGTTTGTCTCCACGGATCCCCTAGCCCTTGACCAAGCCTGTGTGGATGCCTGTATGGCCGCTGAACCTATGCCTGGCAGTCAGCTGGCCAGACACCTGGCCGACCCTGAATTCCATGATCACCATGACCACTTTACCAACTCCACCCCGGAATCGGAGTGGCGGAGCTGTCTGGCCCATGCGGAGAAAATTGGGTTAGGCACCCGAGCCTATGAGCTGATTAAAATGTAAAGGAAAACCGCCTGTCAAATTGATAGGCGGTTTTCTCAATAAATTATTGAGATTCGGTCTCTTTTTTGGGTTTTTTCTGCTGACGCACATTACCCAGTGGGTTGGCCTTTGCGGCCGTGCGCAGGTCCTCATTGTCTACATGAGTGTAAATTTGAGTGGTATTCAGGTGGTCGTGACCCAAAACCTCCTGAAGCGTTCGTACATCCACACCATTCTGAAGCATTAGGGTAGCCGCAGTGTGCCGCAATTTGTGAGAGGAGTATTGTGTACTGTCCAACCCAGCGGCGGCCAGGTGTTTTTTTACCAATTTATGGACCGCCGCTGTGGAGATACGCCGCCGATTTTGGAGTGTAACAAAAAGAGCATTCTGATCCACCAATGTCAGGGAATCTCGCTCGGTCATCCAGTTTTCCAGAGCCTGCTGGCAGGCGTCGTTCAGGTACAGCATCCGTTCCTTATTACCCTTACCCAACACCCGAAGCTGGTCACCTCGAACATCTGTCTTGTTTAGCCCCACCAGCTCAGAAATACGCAGGCCGCAGTTGAGGAATAGAGTCAGGATACAGTAGTCTCGGCTGGAATTTTTTCCTTCAACACTGTCCAAAAGATCCATACTTTCCTCTAAATTTAGATATTTTGGCAAGGTTTTCTTTAGTCTAGGGGAATCTAGGTCTTGAACTGGATTGGTTTCCAACAGTTTGGCTTTGTTGGTCAGGTACTTATAAAAAGACCGGATGGTAGCAACCTTGCGGGCTCGGGATGTGTTGTTCAGGCCGCGGTCCCGGGACAGGTAGTTCATGTAGGAATAGATATCGGTCAAGGTGATATCACGAATCAGACCCAAATCGACATCCGCGATGGAGATGTCATCCAGAGGAAGATCCTTGGAGACCAGATTTTTATTTTGCTTGAGAAAACGGAAAAAGTTTCTTAGGTCCAAATAATACTCATCAACCGTTCTGTGGGAATGTCCTTGAATGGTTTCGTGATAAACCAGGAAATCCCGCAGGATGGGCGGCGCTTCGGTACGATAGTCCATAAACGGGCCGGAATCCCAAATTCAGGTGTTTAACCTCCACTCAGGTAAACAAAATTTTTATTTTGCTCACCTAACACCGTGGACTGAATCGGCGTCCGACGCCCCTCCTTTCGATCTATTCCAAGTCATGGTGTATTCTATTTCTGATGTTTGCAGGTCAATCTGTTCCGTATCAATCCGGAATCCTCGGTTAAGGTAAAACGACACTGCGGCTGTGTTCTGTTTATAAACGCGCAAGCATAGATTCTGTTGAGTCTTTTTGGCGCAGTCGAGCAGTTGACTGCCAATCCCGCTGGCTCTGACTGGGCTGGCAACAAATATCCCTGCGATATAGTTGTCTATTATCCCAACAAAGCCGTTAATTCCATCTTCATATGAGACGTAAACTTCTGCCTGAGGAATCATAGCTTTTACAGTGTCAAAGCTATTCCGCCAAAATCCTGGGTCAACAAAATGATGGGCCTCTATATTAGCATTTAGCCAGATCAACATAACATCTTCTAAATCGTCCGTTTGAAATCTTCGAATCATGGTCTTTCTCCTGACAGTTCATTTCATTATATCACAATTGTCGGCTTAAAACAATGGCAAACCGGAGACAGAACCTATCTGTCTCCGGTTAGTATAGAATTACATGTGGGCCCGATGGTACACCTTTTTCCCTTTTTTAACCATCAGTCCATCTCCGGAAAGCATTTCCGCTGTAACGCTAGCCGCAGCGTCCTCTACCTTCTTGCCGTTGACCTCTACCCCGCCCTGTTCTACCAGACGGCGGGCCTCCTTTTTAGAAGGCACCAGCTTGCATTTGACCATCAGGTCCAGCACACCAATCGCTCCATCGGTGAGATCCTCGGTGGAAAGCTGGGTGGCAGGCACATTGGACATGTCACCGCCGCCTACAAACAGGGCCTTAGCGGCATCCTGGGCCTTAATGGCCTCTTCCTCTCCGTGGACTAGCTTGGACAATTCAAAGGCCAGAATTTCTTTGGCCGTGTTGAGCTGACTGCCTTCCCACTGGTCCATCTCGTCAATCTGCTCCAGCGGCAAGAAAGTAAGCATACGCAGGCATTTAAGGACGTCGCCATCCCCCACATTGCGCCAATACTGGTAGAACTCATAGGGAGTGGTCTTGCTGGGGTCCAGCCATACTGCACCCTTGGCAGTTTTCCCCATCTTCTTCCCCTCGGAGTTGAGCAGCAGAGTGATGGTCATGGCGTGGGCGTCCTTGCCCAGCTTGCGGCGGATCAGCTCGGTGCCCCCCAGCATGTTGGACCACTGGTCGTTGCCGCCGCACTGGAGGTTGCAGCCCACCGTCTGGAACATGTGGTAG
>OFGQ01000951.1_pt1 | contig 20759 bp, 18 predicted proteins | sample 1521791 | NCBI WGS metagenome assembly OFGQ01 (sample SAMEA3504116, study PRJEB24116) | mouse gut metagenome | biome: mouse gut; feature: mouse-associated habitat; material: faeces | place: Denmark | collected 2011 | reverse complement strand
TTTTGATTACTTAAAACCAACAGAAATAATATCAAATAAAAATTAAAGCAAAAAGCCTTACAAATTGTAAGGCTTTTTAATTAGTTATTTCTTTATGAACTATTTTGTCAAATCAACAACCTGCCATGGCAGACCAAATTTATTGAGCTGTTCCATAAATGGGTCAGGATCCATTTGTTCCATGTTCCAAACGCCCGGTTTCATCCATTTTCCCTGTACCATCATCATGGCGCCAATCATGGCAGGAACACCGGTTGTATAGGAAATTGCCTGAGAACCCAGTTCTTCATAGCATTTTTCATGCTGGCAAATATTGTAAATATAATATTTCTTTTCTTTGCCGTCTTTAATACCCTGCATAACACAGCCGATACAGGTTTTACCCTTGGTAAGGGGACCAAGGCTTGCCGGGTCAGGAAGAAGCTTAGCCAAAAACTGGATAGGAACAATGGATTGTCCTTTATATTCAACAGGTTCAATCCCCAGTAAACCGACACCGCCAAAGACTTTCAGGTGATTGAGATAATTATCGGAGAAGGTCATCCAAAAACGTGCACGGCGTATGCCTTTGAGATTTTGGACAAGGGATTCCAATTCCTCATGATACATGAGATAACAATTTTTAGGTCCGATACCGTCAGGAAAATCAAAACTCATTTTCCAAGAAAGGGGATCTGTTTCCACCCATTCGCCGCGTTCCCAGTAACGACCGCGGGCAGTAACTTCACGGATATTGATTTCGGGATTAAAGTTCGTTGCAAAAGGGAGCCCGTGGTCACCGGCATTTGCATCAATAATATCAAGAACATGCACTTCATCAAGCAAATGTTTTTGTCCATAGGCGCAAAAAACATTGGTAACACCGGGGTCAAAGCCGCTGCCTAAAAGTGCCATCAGTCCTTTTTCTTTGAATTTATCCTGATAAGCCCATTGCCATTTATATTCAAATTTTGCAAGATCAAGAGGTTCATAATTGGCAGTATCAAGATAATGGACATGACATTCCAGGCATGCGTCCATAATGGTAAGATCCTGATAAGGAAGTGCAACGTTGAGCACCATAACGGGCTGTACTTTTTTAATCAATGCAACAAGCTCTGAAACATTATCAGCATCAACAGATGCAGTATGAATGGTAACACCATACCGTTTTTTTACCGATTCTGCTATTGCATCACATTTTGCTTTTGTACGGCTAGCCAAATGGATTTCTGTAAACACATCCTTTGCCTGAGCACATTTATGTACAACAACAGAACTTACACCACCTGCACCGATGATTAAAATTCTTGCCATAGTTTCACTCCTTTATGTCCTATAAATCTTATCGTTCAAAATATGTGTAGCCGCGCATGCCGTTTTCAAAAGCTTGCATAATAGCAAAACGTTCAGTTGGGGTAATCCATTTATTGCGTACGGCACGTTCGGCATTATGTCTGATATTTTCCAAAATTCTGCGCGGATCATATTCAACATAGGCTAAAATATCAGAAACGGAATCCCCGCTGATTTCACGGACAAATTCGTAGTTGCCGTCATCTTGAATACGAATGGAAACAACATTGGTATCTCCTAAAAGATTGTGTAAATCACCCAATGTTTCCTGATAGGCTCCCACTAAAAATACACCCAGATAATATTCTTCGCCGTCATTGAGTTCATGCAGTTCCAAAGTATTTTTCATACCCTGCATATCTATAAAATTATTAATTCTGCCGTCACTGTCACAGGTCATGTCAGATAAAATACCGCGGCGTTCCGGATATTCGCCAAGACGGTGCACAGGCATAATCGGAAAGACCTGATCAATAGCCCAAGAGTCCGGAAGTGACTGGAACACACTGAAATTACAGTAATAAATATCAGCCAGCGTGGAATCAATTTCCTGCAGCTCTTTTGGAACAACTTTGAGCTTATGTTTTTCTTCTGCAATGGCGCGCATAATTGCCCAAAAATAACGTTCTGCAAGGGTTCTTTGCCTGAGTGTTACACGCCCGGTAATAAAATGCTGGCGGGTTTCATCATAATAATACATGGCGTCATTGTAACATTCCTGCAAACTTCTGATATTCACATTTTCAAGGGTTTCTTTTAAATTGACAATGGACTCAGGCGTATCTTCCGGCAATTTTTCCGGCAAATTGCCAATTTCGATAAGACTGACGTCTAAGATATTGAAAAGTAAAATGGAATAATAGGCAACGGTAGCTCGTCCTGATTCAGTAATAATATGCGGATGCGGAATATTTTGTTCATCCATAATAGTCATAACAGATTCCACAACGTCCGTACAATATTCATTGAGGGAATAGTTGCGGGAGCTGACGTAATTGGTATGGGAACCGTCATAGTCAACAGCAAGTCCGCCACCAAGGTCGATATAACCCATACCGGCACCTTCCTGAACAAGTCCTGCATAAATTCTGCTTGCTTCCATAACCGCAGAACGGATATCACGGATATTGGGAATTTGTGAGCCTAAGTGGTAATGCAAAAGTTTGAGGCAATCAAGCATATTGTTGTTTTTAAGCGTATCAACAACATCCACAATTTGTGCTGATGTCAAACCAAAAGAGGAGCGTTCTCCGCCTGATTCTGCCCAGTGCCCGGTGGTGGCTTTGGTACTGAGTTTGACACGTACCCCAATTTGAGGAGTAACATGGAGTGCTTTTGCCCGTTCAAGGATAGTATCAAGTTCTCCAGGCATTTCCAGAACAAAAATGCAATTATAGCCAAGACGCATGGCATTTAAACCAAGGTCAATAAATTCTTCATCTTTATAGCCGTTGCAAATAAGACAGGCTTTTCTGCTTTTTACCTGCGAAACAGCCGCAATGAGTTCTGCTTTTGAGCCAACTTCGAGCCCATGGTGGAAGCTTTTTCCAAAATCAGCAATTTCTTCAACAACTTGCTGCTGCTGATTGACTTTAATAGGAAAAACACCGCGGTATTCTCCTTTATAGCCAAGCTGGGTAATGGCATCATGGAAAGAATGGTGTATAAGAGAAATTTGTGAATCAAGGATATTTTCAATACGTAAAAGGACGGGCATAGTATAGCCGCGTTCTTTTATTTGCTGGATAATTTCATAGACACTGATTTCCGGTCCGCCTTTCATGCCAAAGGGACGTATGGTCACTTCACCTTGTTGATTAATATTAAAATAACCTGCTCCCCAGTTATTGATTCCGTATAATTCCGCTGAATCTTCAACATCCCATTTTTTTTGTGAAGTTTTTTTTGCCAATTTCATTATCCTCATAAAAGATGATGTAGTTATTGTTCTATAGCTTAATTTGCAGTATATGTCACGGATATTTTATCGAAAAAAAATCTTTTTTCCCTGACAATTATATGATAGGTTGATGTCAGGTGAAATTTATGCATGAAAAATATATTTTACATGTGGATATGGATGCTTTTTTTGCGTCCATTGAGCAGCGTGATAACCCGGAATACAGAAATAAACCGCTTATTGTCGGAGGAAGAACAAGAGGGGTGGTTTCAACCTGTTCGTATGAGGCAAGAAAATTCGGTATTCGCTCTGCCATGCCTATTTTTGAGGCTAAACGCAGATGTCCCCATGGAATTTTTATTTCTCCCAGAGGAAAAGTTTATCATGAAGTTTCCAAAGAAATTCATGCTGTTTTGCAAAATTATTCACCTTTGGTTGAAATGGCGTCCATTGATGAGGCGTATCTTGATATTACGGGGCTTGAAAATTTATTGGGGAGCCCCCTCGAGATTGCCCGTGCTTTGCAACAGGAAGTCTTTATAAAAACCAATGGGTTAACATGTTCCATTGGCATTGCACCTATAAAATTTTTGGCAAAAATTGCTTCCGATGAAAAAAAGCCCCATGGAATTTTTATGATTTCCCATGCGGATATGCCGAGTTATTTAAAAGAGTTATCCATTGCAAAAATTCCCGGAGTCGGGAAAAAATTTTTAGAAGAATTGAAAAAATTAGGCATAAAAAAATGTGCTGATGTCATAGGTTTGGAGAAAACGTTTTGGGAACAGAAATTTGGCAAAGCCGGAATTATGCTTTATGAGCGGGCAAGCGGAATTGATGAAAGAGAAGTGCAACCTTTTACTGAACGAAAATCAGAAAGTGCAGAAACAACCCTTGCTGAAAATATTACGGATAAAGCAGTATTGAAAAAATGGCTTCTCGTGCATGCCGAACGTGTAGGAACCGGTCTGAGAAAGCAAAATTTAAAAGGCAGAACTATCAGTATAAAAATTAAATTTGCCGATTTCAAACAAATAACACGACAATTAACCCTTGATAAACAAACAAATGCAACTGATACCATTTATCAAAACGCCTGTTTGCTGCTTGATGAAATTGTCCTTACAAAGTCAGTACGATTAATTGGACTTGGCGTATCAGGCTTTGATGAACTTACTGAAAATAAACAACTTTCTTTGTTTTCCGTACTTGATGACAAGGAAGAAGCAAAAGAATATATAGAAGAAAAACGCAATCATTTGGATGCGACCCTAGATATTTTACGGGAAAAATACGGGAAAACAGCCGTCATCAGAGGAAAGCTGTTTTCCAAAGAATAGATCATCGCTTTTTGTATCCTTGCCGTTGTCAGGAGAACTCGCAAGCTCGTTAAATGCTGCTGCAAAATCATTTTTTGCTGACAGCTGCTGTTTTTTCCTTTAGCATTGCATAAATCATAGCAAAATCCCACCGGCTAAAAGAAAGCCTTTTTCATCATAAATGGCAAGGATTTGCCCGGAGGCATATATTTGTTTTTCTTCTGTAAATTCAATAAACAATTGTGTGTGTTCATCGCTGAGCAATGGGGTGATAGTTTGTAGTTTCATTGCAGTATCGGGGTTATCAATTAAAACTTCAAGTTTTTCTTTATTATTTTTCAAATATACATTGCAAGGACTTTGTTTTTCTCGAAAGCGTGTGCGGGCATAGAGCTGTCCTGTCCATAAAGAAGGCGGAACGAAAAAATTGAGCCTGTCAGCCAACGCAAATTTGGTGTTAACAGCGTCCTTTGTGCTTACAAAAAGGCTATTTGTTTTTTTATCACGTTTGATAACATAGAGAGGTTCAGACCAAGCAATGCCAAGCCCTTTTCGCTGTCCCTCCGTATATGCCCAAAGCCCTTTATGCTCTGCAATTTTTTTTGTATTCTTTGTGTTACTGTCAAAATAAAAAATATCACCATGATTATGGGCATCAAATTGAAATTCTTTGCCGTAAGAAATCAAAAAAGAACGGTAATCATCATGAGGAACAAAGCAGACTTCCTGACTTTCTTTAGGGCAGGGTACAGGAATATTTTTATTTGCAAGTTCCTGTATGATTTCTTCTTTTGTTTTTTCCGCCAAGGGGAAAAGGGCAGACTGCAAATTTTTGAGCGGAGTGAGGGCTAAAAAATAACTTTGGTCTTTTTTATCATCTTTAGCGCATTGAATACTCATGCCGAAAGTATTTGTCAGGGAATTTTCAAAGGGGACCAAGCGTACATAATGCCCTGTTGCAAGTTTTTCAGCTCCGAGTTTCTTTGCATATTCTAAAAGTTTGCCAAATTTCATGCTTTTATTGCATAGAGCGCAAGGGTTTGGCGTTTGGGCATTTTGATAAAAATCAAAAAAAGGAAAAATAACGCTGGCATTAAATTCTTTCCGCAAATCTGCAACATGAAGAGGAATATTGAGGGAATGACACGTATTTTTTAAAGCAGGAATAACGTCATATTCCGTATCAATAAAACGTGCATGCAGAGCAAAAACTTCATGTCCTTGTTCTTTTAATGTAATAAGCGCATAGAGGCTGTCTATGCCACCGCTAACGGCAACAGCTGTTTTCATAGATAAAAGATACTCAATTTCCCATGATTACGCAAGAAATTAACATTTATATCAAAAAAAATTGATATAATTAACTTGACTGTATAAGGATATTTGGATATAAACAAGTATCAATTTAGTTTATGAGAAAGGTATCCATGAACAGTCAGGATATTTTGAGAAATATCAAGGCATTAGCTGATGATACACGTTTGCGCTTAGCGTATATTCTGTGGCACTACGAGCTTTCTGTCAATGAGCTTGTGACACTTTTGAATATGGGACAGTCACGTGTTTCCAGACATTTAAAAATTTTATCTGATGCAGGTTTATTGCAGGCAAGACGTGACGGGTTGTGGATTTTTTATAAAGCTGTTGAAGAAGGGGAAAATAAAGATTTTCTTTCCTCTTTATTCTCTTATCTTTCCAAAGATTTGCAAAATGATTTGGATATTGCTTCCCGCATTATTGAAGAGCGTGCCATAAAAACCCGTCAGTTTTTCAACAGTATTGCTGATGACTGGGATGAGTTGAACAGAGAAGTGCTGGGGGCATTTTCTCTGCCTAAAGAAGTGAAAAAATCTGTTCCTTCCACCTGTAAAATGGCTGTAGATTTGGGCTGCGGCACAGGTGAGGTTTTAGATAAACTTCTGGAAGTGAGTGAAAATGTTATCGGCGTTGACGGATCTCCGAAAATGTTGGATTTGGCACGAAGAAGATTTAACGATAATATAGTCAAGCTTTCTCATTTGTCCTTACGCATTGGGGAACTTGACCATTTGCCCCTGCGTGATAAGGAAGCGGATTTTGCCTGTATCAACTTAGTTTTGCACCATTTATCGGACCCTCGCATTGCCTTGTCGGAAATTGAGCGCGTGCTGGCGCCGAAAGGGCTTTTGTTTATCAGTGATTTTGTCCAGCATAAAGAAGAAAAAATGCGCCGTAATTATGGGGACAGGTGGCTTGGTTTTTCAAAAGAAAATCTGGAAATGTTTTTGCAGGAATTTGGCTTTAACATAATCCAATATAAAACACAAAAAGTGAAAATGGGGTTACAATTACATTTACTCATTGCACAAAAATCATAGGAGATTTACATGGCTGCAAAAGAATTAGACCTTAGTCTGGCTTACAAAGTAGCAGATATGAGCCTTGCTGATTTCGGTAAAAAAGAAATGCAATTATCAGAACGTGAAATGCCGGGACTTATGGAACTTATTGCCCGTTACGGCAAGGAAAAACCTTTGAAAGGTTTGAAAGTTACGGGTTCTTTACACATGACTATTCAAACTGCAATGCTTATTAAAACTTTGCATGCACTCGGAGCTGATATTCGCTGGGCTTCCTGTAATATTTTTTCAACACAGGATCATGCTGCAGCAGCTGTTGTAGAACAAGGCTTGGCAAAAGTTTTTGCTTGGAAAGGGGAAAGTCTTGAAGAATACTGGTGGTGCACGGAAATGGCATTGACATGGCCTGACGGTTCCGGTCCGGATCTCATTGTTGATGACGGCGGTGATGCAACACTTCTTATCCACTATGGTGTGAAAGCTGAAGAAGATCCAAAATTTTTGGAAAAGAAATGCGGCAGCAAAGAAGAAGAATGTATCATGGAAAGACTGAAACTTTCCTATAAAAATGATACAAAACGCTGGCATAAAATTGTTCCTGCAATCCGCGGTGTTTCAGAAGAAACAACAACCGGCGTTCACCGGTTATACCAAATGGAAAAAGACGGAAAATTGTTGTTCCCTGCCATCAACGTCAATGACTCTGTAACAAAATCAAAATTCGACAACCTTTATGGCTGCCGTGAATCCTTGGCTGACGGTATTAAACGTGCTACTGACATTATGATGGCAGGCAAAGTTATCTGTGTTTGCGGTTATGGTGATGTGGGTAAAGGCTGTGCTCAATCCATGCGCGGACTGGGTGCAAGAGTTCTTGTAACGGAAATTGACCCCATTTGTGCTTTGCAGGCTGCCATGGAAGGTTATGAAGTGGTAACTGTTGAAGACGCTCTTCCCATTGCAGATATTTATGTAACAGCTACAGGCAACTATCATGTTCTTACCGGTGAACATTTGAACAATATGAAAGATGAAGCCATTGTCTGCAATATCGGGCACTTCGATAATGAAATTGATATGGCATGGCTTGAAAGCAACAAAAACTGCAAGAAAGTACAAATCAAACCCCAAGTGGATAAATGGACACTGCCAAGCGGTAATTCCATTATTATCCTTGCGGAGGGAAGACTTGTAAATTTAGGTTGTGCAACAGGACACCCAAGTTTTGTTATGTCCAACTCCTTTACCAATCAGGTTCTTGCTCAAATGGAACTTGCAGCAAACAATCATGAAGTAAAGGTATATACACTTCCTAAAAAGCTTGATGAAGAAGTTGCAAGACTGCACCTTGCCCGTCTTGGCGCAAAGCTGACAACCTTGAGAAAAGATCAGGCAGATTATATTGGTGTGACTGTTGAAGGTCCTTTCAAACCCGATTATTACAGATATTAATGATAGGCTTCTTCGGAAGCCTTTTTTATATGTGATATGAGAAATAAAGATGTAATTATTCGCTTGGCAAAATTGGAAGACATGGAAAGTGTGCAGAAAATTTATGCCCCCTATGTTTTGAATACGGCGATTAGCTTTGAATTTGATGTGCCAAGCGTGACAGAATTTGAAAATCGCTATGCAGCAATAGTGCAACAATATCCTTTTTTGGTGGCTGAAAGAGCTGAAGAAGTTGTGGGCTATGCCTATGCCGGCAGTTTTATTGAAAGGCAAGCCTATGACTGGACAGCAGAATTAAGCATTTATGTGAAACAGACTCTGCTGAAAAAAGGTATTGGCACAAAACTCTATGCTGAACTGGAAAAAATCCTGCGTTTGCAAAATGTGCAGATTTGTTATGCCTGCATTGCCTTTTCCGGCTTGGATGATGATGCCTGTCTTGATGATACCAGTATTTTGTTTCACCAAAAAAAGGGCTTTATAAAAATTGGGGATTTCAGGCAATGCGGATATAAATTTGAGCGCTGGTACCATATGTGCTATATGGAAAAAAGACTTGTCCCGCAAGGAACAACACCAAAACCTTTTATTCCTTTTTCAAAATTGTATGCTGCAATGTAAACGGCTTTGTGGATAAAACGTGAAGAAGAATTTTTTTTATCTCTGAGTCTATAAAAAACTTGACTGTTTAACGTATTATTATTATAAAGAGGTTTCAATATGACTTTGTAGGCGTGTGGCTCAGGGGTAGAGCACTTCCTTGACACGGAAGGGGTCAGCAGTTCAAGTCTGCTCATGCCTACCAAAAAAAATTATAATGGAGGGATTCCCTCCTTTTTTATATTAGTTATCGTAGTGGAGATGTGGTATGAAATGTACGCTTGATGGAAAAGAAATTGATGCTGCAGAAAATGCACTCATTTCTGATGTACTCAAAGAAAATTTGTCCGGAAAAAAATTTAAAGCATGTGTTGCTGTAAAAATTAATAATGAAACCTTACTCGATTTATCACAAACCATACCGACAAACACAACAACCATAACTCCGCTTACCACCGATACAGAAGAAGGCCTGCAAATTTTACGTCACTCAACTTCTCATATTATGGCGCAAGCCGTTCAGACCCTTTTCCCGGGAACCAAAGTTACCATTGGTCCTTCCATTGAAAATGGTTTTTATTATGACTTCGATGCAGAACGCCCTTTTACAACGGAAGATCTCGAAGCAATTGAAAAAGAAATGCATAAAATTGCGGAAAGTTCTCTTCCCTTTGAACGTTCTGTGATGAGCAAAAAAGATGCTGTTGATTTCTTTACAAAAATGGGTGAAACATACAAGGCTGAAATCATATCCGAAATTGATGCCGATACAGTGTCACTCTATAAACAAGGCACATTTACAGATCTTTGTCGCGGACCTCATATTCCCAATACTTCTTTTGCAAAGGCTTTCAAATTGATGTCTGTTGCCGGTGCATATTGGCGCGGAGATGAAAAAAATCGCATGCTTTCACGTATTTACGGAACAGCTTTTGCTGATGAAAAAGCGCTCAAGGCGTATTTAACGCAGCTTGAAGAAGCAAAAAAACGTGACCATAGAAAATTGGGCAAGGAACTCGGTCTTTTCACGTTTTTTGAAGATGTCGCTCCCGGTATGGCTTTCTGGCTTCCGAAAGGCATGATGCTGAGAACCATTTTGGAAGATTTTTTACGCCGTGAACATTTGAAACGTGGCTATGAACTTGTGCAGGGACCGCAAATCATGCGTAAAGAATTGTGGGAAAAATCCGGTCACTATGAGCATTACCGCCAAAATATGTATTTTACAGAAATTGAAAATGCCGTTCATGGTGTAAAACCTATGAACTGTGTCGGACATCTTTTAATGTATAATAATACGCTTCACAGCTATAGAGAACTTCCAGTGCGCATGTTTGAACTTGGGCTTGTGCACAGACACGAAATGAGCGGAGCTTTGCACGGACTTCTTCGTGTTCGCCAGTTTACTCAGGATGATGCCCATATTATTTGTACTCCTGAGCAATTGGAAAATGAAATTATCAGTATTATGCATTTTTCTGCTGATTTGATGGCTTTATTCGGTTTTAATTACAGACTTGTTATTTCAACCCGTCCAAAAGACAGTATCGGTACTGATGAAGCGTGGGAACTTTCTACTAAAGCACTTATTCAGGCTGTAGAAAAAGAAGGCAAAGAATATCGGATTAATGAAGGTGACGGAGCTTTCTATGGTCCTAAAATCGACATAAAAGTTACTGACGCTATCGGTCGTGAATGGCAATTATCTACTATTCAGGTTGATTTTAATCTGCCTGAGCGTTTTGCAATAGAATATGTAGGTCAAGACGGTGAAAGACATAGACCTGTTATGGTGCACCGTGCAATTTTGGGTTCTTTGGAACGCTTTATCGGCGTGCTTACGGAACACTATGCAGGAGCGTTCCCAACATGGCTGGCTCCTGTTCAGGCAAGAATTTTAAATGTTACAGACGCCCAGCTTGACTTTACAAAAGAAGCTGAAAAACAATTACAAGCTGCCGGTATTCGCGTTGAAGCAGATACAAGAAACGAAAAACTCGGCTTTAAAGTTCGTGAAGCTCAGCTTGCTAAAATACCGTTTATCCTTGTTATTGGGGATAAGGAAGTGGAAGAAAAAGGCGTAAATATCCGCCTGCGCACGGGTGAAAACTTGGGCTTGAAGTCACTTGATGAAGCCATAAAAACTATCCGTGATGATAATGACAAACCATTTAAAACCGGAGGAATGAGCTATAGCTTCGCCTAATATGAAACCACGTCGGGAAGTGCCTCAGCAAGACAGCACCAGACGTAATGAACAAATCCGTGCTCGTGAAGTTCGAGTTATCGGTGCGGAAGGGGAACAAATCGGTATTCTTTCAAAACAAGAAGCTATTGATCTTGCAAAAGAACACGGGCTTGATCTTGTCGAAGTTGCTGCAACAGCCGATCCGCCGGTCTGCCGTATTATGGATTTTGGAAAATTCAGATATGAGCAGCAGCAAAAGAAAAAAGAACAAAAGAAAAACCAAACTGTTGTTCAAATTAAAGAAATCAAAATCCGCCCCAAAACCGATGACCATGACTATGAAACAAAATTACGGCATATTCGCCGTTTTTTAGAGGATGGGGATCGCTGTAAAGTAACAGTGTTTTTCAGAGGACGGGAGATTGTTCATAAAAGCCGCGGACAGTCAATTTTAGATCGTATTGTTGAAGACACGAAAGAGATTTGCAAGGTTGAGGCAGAACAAAATGCCGAAGGTCGTACCCTGCAGATATTGCTTATTCCAAATGCAAAGAAATAAAAAGAAGCCACGAAAGTGGCTTTTTTTCTGTCTATGCACAAAGTAGACATTATTTTCATTTTATTATATTATCTTTCGATAAATTTATTTAAGAGATAGAGTATGAGTGCTTCAAAAGATCTTGTTATCGGGTTGGCAGGACTTGGAACTGTTGGTTCCGGTCTTGTTCAGTTATTGAAAATGAATGCTGATGAAATTATGCAGCGAACAGGCAAAAGAATTATTCTTAAATATGTTGCTGTCCGTAATGTCAATATAAAACGAGATCTGCCGGAAGGAACAAAACTTATTGATAATCCTCTTCTTATGGTAGAGGATTCAGAAGTTAAAGTAATAGTTGAACTAATCGGCGGAACAAACCTTGCGGGAACACTTATACGCAAAGCATTAGAAAACGGAAAATCTGTTGTCACTGCCAATAAAGCACTTTTGGCAGAATATGGGGAAGAACTTTTTGCTCTTGCAGAAGAAAAGAACCTCTATCTTGCCTATGAAGCCAGTGTTGCCGGTGCAATCCCTGTTGTGCAGACCATAAAAGACAGCTTAGCCGGTAACAAAATTGAAACTATTTTTGGTATTTTGAATGGTACCAGCAATTATATTTTATCGGAGATGTCTGCAAAGGGCACACAATTTAATGAAGCTTTGAAATCCGCACAGGATTTAGGGTATGCAGAAGCTGACCCAACCCTCGATATTGACGGTTTTGATGCTGCCCATAAATTAAAATTGCTTGTCCGGCTTGCATGGGGTGTGCATTATCCTTACGAGAAAATACCTGTGCAGGGCATACGCAATATGAGTGCCATGGATATTGCCTTTGCCAAAAGCCTCGGTTATTCCATAAAACTTTTGGGACAGGCAGAATATAAACATAGTGAAATCGAGGCAGAGGTCAGCCCTGTGCTTATTCCCGAAAAAGCAATACTTTCCCGTGTAGACGGGGCGTTTAATGCAATCCATATTAATGGAAATGGTGTCGGACCATTGTTTTTGCATGGTCTTGGAGCGGGGAGCCTACCTACAGCAAGTGCTGTGCTTGGGGATATTATGTCTATCATGAAAGATACGTATGACAGCACCGGCTATGTGACAAAAAAGCTGCCTCTTGCTCCTGTTGGCAATATAGATAACTCTGTTGCTTCATGGTATTTACGACTTATGGTACATGATACGGTGGGAGTTCTTCGCGATGTAGCAGGAATTTTTGCCAAGCATTCCATCAGTATTGCGCAGGTTATCCAAAAGAAACAACAGGACGAGGGGGTTCCGCTTGTTTTTATGACCCATGAAACTACAGTAAAAGCAATGAAAAATGCTTTGCAGGAAATAGAAGCAACAAATATTTTAAATGCAAAACCTGTTGCATTCCGTGTTTTAGAATTAGCATAAAGAGGAAAAGATATGGCTGTACAAATTAATAAAAGTCTTTGCTGCGGGGATAACCTTTGTGTTAATATCTGTCCTTGTGCCTGTATTGAATTGAATGAAAATAAGAAAGCAGTGCTCACTCGTAAAGGACGGTTAACCTGCATTTCCTGCGGGCAATGTATTGCTGTTTGCCCAAAAGGTGCAATCAGTTTGAATAATGACGGCACTGTTGAAAAAGGTGAAGCAATAACAAATTGTTATCCGCAATTTGATGAAATTGCTGCCATGATGAAAACACGCCGTTCTATTCGCCAGTATAAAGATAAAATTATTCCGCAGGAAGAAATTGAAAAAGCGCTTGATGTGGTGCGTTTTGCACCAACTTCAAAAAATAAGCAATATGTGAAATGGGTTGTAGTCAACGGCAAAGAAAAAGTCCGCAAACTGGCTGATCTTGTTATTGATTATATGCGCAAAACTCCTGCTGCAAAACGTATGGTTGCAAGCCATGACAGCGGGGAAGACCCCATTTTCAGAGGGGCAACATGCGTGATTTTTGCCTATTGTGATAAGGAAATCGGTGAACGCTACGGCACGGTTGACTGCTCCATTGCAACAACCTATTTGGAACTCTTATTGCCAAGTATGGGAATTGGCACCTGCTGGGCAGGTTTTGCCATTGCAACCGCAAAAGAATACCCGCCAATTAATGCGTTTTTAGGTTTGAAAGATACCGATAAAGTTGAAGCAGGACTTATGCTTGGCTATCAAAAAGTAAAATACAAAAATATCCCGCCACGCAATAAAGCTGATTTTAAATTTATTTAAAAAGAGTTTTTAAATTTTTTTGGGGAGCTGTAGCAGAGCTTTTATTCTCTTTCGTCTTCCTAAAACAAAGCCATTATAGATATCTTTCTATAATGGCTTTGTTTTAGGCAAGTTTTAGTTTATTTGAAAACTATTAAAAAAATATTTTCAATACGATGTGAGAGCTTCTACTTCATGCTTTTATGAAATAAAAATAAGCGATAACGTATGGCGAATGGTAAACGTTTACAAGCTTGTAAGCGTTACGGATAGCGGCAGCAAAGATATGGTTTTCCCTGTAAAAAATCTCATGCGTACCGGAAATATCCCCGCATAAAAATTTACGCTAAATCCATAAGGGCATAGGCGAGCTGAGCAGCAATAAAATCAGAAACAAAGCTGTCTTTTCGCGGGGCAAGTTCGACAACGTCAAAACCAATCAGTTTGCGGTTTTCTACTGCTTTTTTAGCTAAATTTAAAGCTTGATACCACAAGAGACCGCCGGCAACAGGCGTGCCCGTATCGGGGATAATAGAGGGATCCAATCCGTCCACGTCAAAAGTAATAAATATTTTTTCAGGGAAATTTGCAGGAATAAGATTTTCCGGAATAGGGTTTTGGCATAAATAGTCAGCGTCCCAGCTTGTCACCGCATATTGTTTTCTTGCTTCATATTCTTCAAGGCAATAGGCTCTGTTTCCAAGCTGCACAAGGGGCAAGCCCAAATCATCAACTGCTCTGCGCATGACGCTGGCATGGCTCCATTTTGTTCCTGAATATTCATTACGCAAATCAGCATGGGCGTCAAATTGCACCACGCCAAACATTCCGTACTTTTCTTTGAGGGCTTTGAGCGAACCATAGGTGATACTGTGTTCACCGCCAAGCAGTACAGGAAATTTATCAAGATCTAAAACTTTTTTCGTCGCTTCATAAATATTTTCCATGACTATTTCTGCTTCATACTTGCAGTCAACAGGAAGGTGCGTAAAAATTCCTTTTTCACCGGGGCAACTGTGACCGTTAAAAAGTTCCAACTGGTCGGACGCTTCCAAAATGGCGTTCGGTCCATGTTTTGTGCCTGAACCATAGCTGACACTTGCTTCATAAGGTACAGGGATAACATGAAAAAAACATTCATTGGCTGGTTTTGCCTCCACTTCTGAACCTAAAAAGCGTTTTGTATATTCCTGCATAAACTATCCTTTATTTTCTTTGAGCGTTTGCAATAATTTTTGACTTGCTGCAAAACACGTTTCATCGTCATCATGCTGGCTTTCCAAAATTTGCACGGCTTTTTCTTTAAATTGAGGTTTTGCTTTAATAAAAATACCCACAGCTTCATAACAAGTCAGACGCAAAGGGGCATGGTCACAATAATTACTGTCCCCTTTCTTATCATAAATGTATGAGAGCAGAACATTGCCATAAATTTTTGTCAGTGCATCACTGTGAGCAAGTGATTGTGCAAATGCCACGGGTATGCCCCAGCCAATATTGCCTGATTCTTCATTCATATGCCACATAAAACGCCGCATGCAAATTTGTGCCTGTTCTTTATTTTTTTCATATAAATTTGCTATGCTTATACCAAGGGCAAGGCTTGCTTTATCGGAAATGTTTTTTTCCTGTGGCAGGCAGGCAAATAAAGCGTTGATGACTTCCATTTCAGGAGCGTTAATAAGTTCGGGCGGCAAGTAACTGTTTTCATTAATAGTATTATTTTGAAACCATGTACGGATTAAATTTTTATTCGTTCTGAATGTAGACATAGAATATTCCTTTTTAATATGTTAACTATGGTAGTAAGGATTTTTGAGAAGTCAAGTTTTTATTTATTTAAGAAAAATTTGTTATTTTCAAAAAAATTGCTTGACTTTATTTTAAAAGCAAGTGAAAAGACTATGTTGTATTAAGGAAATCACAACAAATTTTCATATCATAGATTTACGTATAAAGGACTATGGAGGTCATAATGAGTACACCTGCTAAAAACTTGGAAGGTGCCGTAAAAACCGCAAATGGTGTAGAATTAAACGGAATTGTTTTGCAACCTATTACTGAACAATGCAATGGCTGTGATCGTGTTCGCACTTTTGAAGGTCAAGAATTTTGCAGCAGTTATGCTGTTCCTGCCAAGAAGTGGACTCTTGGAAGATGCAATTTTGCTACACACATAAAAGTTGAAGTTGCTGCAAAAGCAAAAGTTAACCCGCTTAAAGCTTCTAAACGTGCTGCAAAAGGTCGTTAATAGACCATACTTTTTTCACAAGCCCTCATTGAGGGCTTTTTTTTTGTCTTTTTATGCAAAATCGCCTGTTGTGGGCGGGTATTATCCATTGCAAAAATTTTTATTTTTTTATTATTCTTAAATGCATTTTTTGATACTGAAGTTACTTTATACACTGCACCGTTTATGGTAATAGAATCTGGAATGCTTATTATGATTTTTGTCCTATCTGAATCGATAAATTCAACTGTACCGCCTTTGATTGCTGAATGAGTAACTTTAAAAGTATTTTCAGTTTTAGGATCAATAATGTTTTTTCCTTTTTGCACCAAACTAAGCTTTGGTATTTTTTGTACCTTGGTAGTTTTACATGCTGTACATGTCAATGTTTTCTGTCCTTCGTTAATCAGTGTAGGCTCTATTGTAATTATACCATCATCCCAATCATGGTATTTTAAACAACTGAATTTTATCCTGTATTTATTTGCATATGCCCTTGCATATGAATTGCAATTTGCACAAATAACTGCATTTTTATTGCCAGTATATTCTCCAATATATCCTTTTATAATTTTGACACTATCAGGAATAATTATTTTTTTTAGATTAACACAATTACTAAACATATGTAAATCTATCTCTTCTAAGCCATATCTAAAATTGACCTCTGTTAAGTTATGACAATATTCAAAAGCGCTTCCACCAAATGATTTTATGTTATTTGGTAATTCTATCTTTTCTAACATTATACAAGAACTAAATGAGCTTAAACCTATACTTTCCAATGTATCAGGAAAATCTACGTTTCTAAGATTATAACAACCAGAAAAAGCGATACTATCTATAATTTTTAATCCTTCCGGAAATTGAACATATTCTAAATTTTCACATGAATTGAATGCATAAATCTCTATAATTTCTATCCCTTCAGGAATTGTTAAGTATTTCAGACTATTATTCTCATAAAAAGCTTTCTCACCAATGATTGTAACTTTCTCACTATCAATTACCGAAGGAATGGATACTGTTTCATCTGTACCAATATATTTAGTAATAGTAATCGTACCATCATCGTTCTTCTTATATTTAAACATGCTGGTATCTATTTCACTCTCTTCCGCACTGATATCAATTCCGCCAAAACAAATTAGTATGGATATAAAACAAATACTAAAAATCCATTTTATATTACCCATTCAAATACCTCCTTATTTTCCATTAATATAACTAAGACAGATCAATATTAAAAATCAAAAAGTATTATCCCATAACTAGCTATATTATAAGTATATTCCCATTTTCAAAATATGTAAAGAAAAACTTAACCACTACCGGCTAAAGCCGGTAGGTTCAGTGGGCTGCTGAAGCAGCCTTGAAGAAGCGTATCTCAATTCTTTCCTTTCGTACTACTTCTCTCCAATTTCAAAGTTATCAGAGTTACTCCGCTCTTGTAGATCCTGGTTCTTGATGTACTCTCTGATTACTTCATCCGTCACATTCCCACTACTTGCCACAAAATATCCCCTTGCCCATAAATGCTGTCCCCAGAACTGTTTATTCAATTCCTTGTATTCCATCTGCAGCTTTCTTGATGTATTTCCTTTTATATACTGTACAAGTTTGCTTGCCGACAAATGGGGCGGTACTGACACCAGCAGGTGTATGTGGTCGCTCCCCACATGCCCTGCCAGAATCTCCACTTCATTGCTTTGGCAGACTATCCGGATCAATTCCCTTGTCCGCAAGGCTATCTTCCCTGTTATTACAGGTTTCCGGTACTTTGTTATCCATACCAGATGGTATTTGATATCATATGTGCAATGGGACGATTTCCTGTAATTTTCCATTTTTATCACCTCAAGTTTAGTATCTCTGTTTTACATCATCCTAAACTTGGGGAATGGGGTTGACCTAAAGGTTTCGCCTTAAGGCGAGGGTTTTAACCCCATTATACAGACAATAATACGGCTGGTAGAACGCATGCTCAAGGCCGGCGTCCTAAAAGAGGGGGAATTCCATGTGGATGACTTCGGAGCCGGACAGGGAAGCGTATGCTCGCCGATTATTGCTAACATATATATGCACTACGTCCTTGTCTGGTGGTTCAATGAAAAGATAAAGCCGTTAATGAGAGGGTTTTGCGATGTGGTAGTATATGCTGATGATTTTGTATGCTGTTTCCAGTACAAAAGAGAAGCCGAGAAGTTCTATGAACTGCTGAGGAAGCGTATGGGATATTTCGGACTGACGCTGGAAGAAAGCAAGACCCGCCTGATATATTTTGGGCGTTTTGCAGAAGATAACCTGGCGAAGGTGAACAGGAAGCCAGAAACATTCGATTTCCTGGGATTCACGCATTGCTGCTCTAAGAGCAGGAATGGAAAGTTCAGAGTAAAACATAGGACGGCAGGAAAGAGATTCCGGAAGAAATGCAAGCAAATGAACATAACCATAAGGGATATGAGATTTGAAAAGAAGAAGTACATCCTTGAAAAGGTGAACCAGATTCTGACAGGCTACTATCATTATTATGGCATTACAGACAATTATCAGATGATGGATAACTTTAGAAAGAGGGTGATTCAACTTCTGTTCTTCTGGATGAACAGGCGCAGTCAAAGGAAAAGCTATACATGGGACGGATTCAATGAATTCCTCAAAATCTATCCTGTGGTCAGGCCGAAGATATATGTGAGCATCTATGGATAGTCTGAGGTATTAGTGTCGTGAAGAGCCGTATGCCTTAATTGGGCACGTACGGTTCTGTGGGGGTTACACCCAGTAATGGGGGTTACACCCAGTAATGGGTGTTTCTACCCGACAAGTTAGGACCCCGGCAGAGATGCAGGGTGATCCTGGTAGACACGGGAGGTACGCTGCCATAGAAGGATGGGTATACATAAGGCCATGTAGAGCGAAAACAAAGACGTTCTACTTCGTGTACCCTTCACCCTCTATTTTCGTACCAGATACAGAGAAATGTCCATCTCCTTGGCTCATTCATCTGAGATATGTAACTATAAATTCCTTGATTTTTTAAGGAAAATCACTTGACAATATAGGGAGAGGATAAGTATGGATATCAGAGATATTTTAACAAAGGAAGAATATGAAAGTTTGTCACAGCTTAAGAAAGAGGATATAGACTGGATCAATGAACGGATTCGTACAAGAAAAGATGGAACGGCAGGAATCGAATGTATTGTGAGAGGCATGAACGATGATGGGGATTATTTCAGACTGACGCCGGAAGAAGTGGTACGCCAGTTTTATGCATATCAATTATTGACCGAATACAACTATGAAAGGGAGCGTCTGAGGTTTGAGGAACCGGTATTTTTTGCCGGAAAGGCCAGGATTGACGATAAAAGAATAGATATATCCGTATATGACAAAGCATGCAAAAAAATAGAAATGATTATTGAGGTAAAACGTCCGCGGGTGGGTGATTATCACAGTACTGGCGAGGGAGAAGCATCAACGCCCTTTCAGCAGATGCAGTCATATTGTAATCAGAAACATCCGCAGATAGGGGTGTTGGTAAACGGAAGTAAATTGCCGGAGTTTTATGATATGCCTGATTATGAAAGCCAGCTTTTGCTGGAGCGGTTTCCGCAGGGAGATGAGGATATCCGGGCGTGGAAAGAAAAAAGGCGCTATACAATGAAACAGCTTATGCAGGCGGACAGGCTTCGGACGGAGACGCTGAAGGATATTGTGCTGGAAGTAGAACAAAGATTCGGGGCAAATGATTCCAGTGATAAGGCATTTGAAGAGATATTCAAACTGATTTTTACCAAACTGTATGATGAAAAGTGCTCAGCTGATGATGAGGATGCGATCTTTTTGGGCATGAATACCTATCATATGGAACTGAAAGATATAGATGATTCGGAGTTCAGGGTGCTGAAGTTTCGGGCAGCGGACGATGAAACGTCGGATGAGATTTATGATAAGATCAATAAGCTTTTTCAAAGCGCACAGGAGACGTGGCGGGGCGTATTTCCGGCGGATTCCGTTTTAAATATGCAGAAAGCGACAGTAAAGTCCTGTGTGAAGGAACTGCAGAATGTAAAATTGTTTCATTCCAATCTGGAAATAGTGGATGACGCCTTCGAACATCTTGTCAATCAGAATCAGAAGGAGGGGATGGGGCAGTATTTTACACCCAGATATGTAATTGATATGTGTGTGAAGATGCTGAATCCAAGACCGACGGAATATATGATCGATACGGCGGCCGGAAGCTGTGGTTTTCCCATGCACTCTATTTTTCATGTCTGGAAACAATTAAATCCGAAAGCGTTTCATCTTTTTTCGGCAAAAAAGAGAAAGCCGGAGGAGGTGGAATATGTCCGGAACAAAGTGTTTGGAATTGATTTCAGTGAAAAAAGTGTCAGAGTGGGCAGAATGCTGAATATCATTGCAGGTGATGGACATACCAATGTACTGGAACTGAACTCACTGGATTTTAAAAAGTGGGAGTCCGATTATTTGAAAAATACGGAATGGTACGCGAAATACGGAGAGGGATTTGAAAAACTTGTAGGATTGAGTGCTGATAAAACGGCAGCAGATGGCGCAGATAAGTACAAAAGATTTCAATTTGATGTGCTGATGGCGAATCCTCAGATCGGAAGAGCACACGTCTGAACTCCA
>OFGQ01000944.1_pt1 | contig 20836 bp, 14 predicted proteins | sample 1521791 | NCBI WGS metagenome assembly OFGQ01 (sample SAMEA3504116, study PRJEB24116) | mouse gut metagenome | biome: mouse gut; feature: mouse-associated habitat; material: faeces | place: Denmark | collected 2011 | reverse complement strand
TAAGCCGCGAATCCGCTTATACTGACCAAACAGATAGCCAATCTCCCGCGCACCCGTTCCGATATCTCCCGCCGGAACATCCGTATCCGCACCAATATATTTGCAAAGTTCTGTCATAAAGCTCTGGCAGAATGCCATTACTTCTCTGTCTGACTTGCCCTTGGGATCGAAATCAGAACCACCTTTTCCGCCGCCAATCGGAAGGCCTGTCAAGGAATTCTTAAAAATCTGCTCGAATCCCAGGAACTTAATAATTCCAAGGTTCACAGACGGGTGAAGACGCAATCCTCCCTTGTATGGCCCAATCGCACTGTTAAACTGTACACGGTATCCTGTATTCACCTGAACCTGTCCCTTGTCGTCTACCCAAGGTACACGGAACTTAATCTGTCTCTCCGGCTCTACCAGTCTCTCAAGTAAGGCGTCTTTCCGGAACTTGTCTTCGTTCGCCTCTACCACCACTCTCAATGACTCCAATACTTCCTTTACTGCCTGGTGGAATTCTGGTTCAGCAGGGTTTTTCGCCACTACTTTCTCCAGGACTTCATCAACATATGACATACCTTTCTACCTCCTAAATCTAATTTTCTTCTCTATTATTTTAAATGTTTTTTATCCGGAACACAAGGTTTTTTTCATCATTTTTTTGATTTTATGCAACTTTGCTTTTGTTTTCTTTCATTTCTATTCAAATATTGTAGATTTTACACGACTCGAAACCGCTATTTCTGCAATAGAGCACACTCTAAATTTCATTTCTTAGTCTTGTCATCCATTGTTGTGAACTACAAAAATACGCCCGGCATACTGTCCTATATCATAAACAGACAGTATGTCAGGCGTACCCATTATGCAAGCTGACGGATACAATCCATCGCCAGCGTATAATCCTTCTTTACCCGCTCTAACAACGGCGCCACGTCTTCACCATACTCCTGACCATCTCTCAAACGGTCGGCAAGTTCAGCCGATGAATGATAGAGAGCCGTAATCGACAAATTCTGGCACACACCTTTCAGCGTATGCGCCGCCCGGAACGCCTCGGTCATATCTCCTGCTTCCATGGAATTCATCAGTAGCTCATAGCTCTTGTCGTTCAGCAGTTTCAGTACGAACTTCTGGATTCTCTCATCCTTTCGAAGCCTACCCAATACATCCTCGTAGTCTGCACCCATCGCCTCATAGCATTCTCTTACAGTCATTTTTATTCTCCTCCTTTCTTTCTAAGAACACGCTATTTATGATAAAAACAATAGTTATTCCTTCCGCCTCGCTTAACCTCATACAACGCCTCGTCCGCCATATGGAATAACGTATCATAACTGCCTCCGCAATCCTTCGCACACGAAATTCCCATGCTGACACTGATGTTAAACTTCTCATACCTCGTGGACAACAGACGGAAAATACGCTTCACAGGAGGCTCTATCTCATCCTTATAAGGCATGAAAATCAGGAACTCATCACCGCCCATCCGTGCAACAATGTCAACCGGTCTGGTGTTGTTCCTAAGCTTATCGGATACGAATTTCAGCACCTCGTCTCCGAACAGATGTCCATAGGTATCATTCGCCAGTTTGAAATGATCCAAATCAAATATAAGGAGAAGGAACTTCTTTTCTTCATCCTCGTTAAGCCGTGCGATAATCTGGGCTTTCGCCGCTTTATGGTTCAGAAGTCCGGTCAGGGAGTCATGGGCAGCCATCACTTCCAGATGGTTCATCTTCTCCATGTCCTCATGGATATCCACAATCTTGCCGATTGCCCCCACATACTCCGGCGGCTCCCAACTTCCCCACATGGACCGGGCAATCACCTTGCTCCACCGTTCCTGCCCGTTAATGTTCAGTACATATTTCTCCTCCACCACAGGCTCCTGAGGCGACGTCTTCTCAAGCCTGTTCAGCAGATGCTCAAAATCATTCTGCGTAAATACATCCGTGCCGAAATTATCTTTCCGGGGATTCATAATTGTCTCCGGCATATTCAGGTAATTCGCTCCCCACTCTGACAGGATCAGCATTTCCGGAGATACCGTATACTCAAACTGGATCTCTTGGGACAGCTCTGCAAAGAACTGGTATTTTACCCGCTCACGCTCCAGAAGCTTTAATGTACGGTCTGAAACATCCAGTTCTCCCTTCTCTACCATCTGCTCCACAGCATCCAGGACCTCTTCCTGCATCTTCTTGCCCTCGGAGCGCATCCGCATCTCTTCCTTGAGCGCGCCTGAGATATCCTTGAGACACTCCATAAGAGTCGGGTTAAATACGCCGCATTCGCCGTTCAGGATCATCTCAACGGCCTTGTCGTGGGAATACGCATCCTTATACACACGCTTGCTGGTCAGTGCGTCATAGACGTCCGCCAACGCCACGACCTGCGCTGCAATTGGAATCTCATCACCCTCCAAACCATCCGGATACCCTCTCCCGTCATATCTCTCATGATGCCACCTACAGATCTGGAATCCCAAGCGGATCAGCGGTTCATTTTCCCGGAACGGGATATTACTCAGAAGCCTGGCGCCTTCCGCCGCATGCTCCCGCATAATCTCATACTCCTCGTCTGTCAGCCGTCCCGGCTTATTCAGCACCTCGGACGGTATAGAAATCTTACCGATATCATGGAGCGCCGACGCATTGCAAATCAAAGAAATATCTTCCGTAGAAATCCCATACAGGTTCTTTTTAATCAGCCATTTCAGGATCAGCTCTGTCAGCATCCGGATATGTAAAACATGCAGGCCGCTCTCACCGTTACGGAACTCCACGATATTAGACAGAATCTCAATCATGAGCTTGTTGTCATTCTCTTTTTCCATAATCTGGTTTGTCACCATATGGGACAATTCTTTCTGTTTGGTAAAAAGAATGATCGTATTAATGACCCGCCGCCGCACAGTGCGCTCGTCAAACGGGCGGCTGATATAATCCTGTACCCCCAGGTCATAAGCGCGGTCCACATATGACGGGACATTCTCCGCAGAGATCATGATAACCGGAACATCCTTAATCCATCCGTTTTTATTCATAACCACCAACGTCTCAAATCCGTCCATAACCGGCATCATAATATCCAGGAGGACCAGCGCAATCTCCTGCTCCCTGTCATGCAGGATTGCCGACGCCTCCATCCCGTTTTCCGCCTCTAATATCTCATATTCATCCGAAAGCATATCCGATAACAGCGAACGGTTAATCTCCGAATCATCAACGATCAAAATCTTTTTCATTTCAAAAATATTCTTCTTTTTACTCATCGAAATCTCTTCCTCAATCTTCAGCCTTCCAATTTATTGATATAGATTTTTAATTTAAATATGTTTTCAAAAGTTTCATTAACTTCTGTATGTCGATTGGCTTCGCTACATGTTCATTCATGCCGCACTCAAGACAATGCTGGATATCCTCCGAGAACGCATCTGCCGTCATGGCAATAATCGGCAGGTTTGCATCCGGCCTGTCAAGTGAGCGCAAAGCTTTTGCCGCCTCATATCCGTTCATCACCGGCATCCGGATATCCATCAGGACCACGTCGTAATACCCCGGCTCTGACTGACTGAACTTATCTACACAGATCTTTCCGTCCTCCGCCCAGTCAACCTCAAATCCGACTTCCGTAAGAATCTCATGGGCAATCTCCCAGTTCAGCTCATTATCTTCCGCTAACAAGATATGAAGCCCCTCGAAATGCAACTGCTCCGCCTCCTGTTTCTCTTCCGGGACGCTGCCTCCCATGTACTTGCTAAGCCCAAGATAGAGATTGGACTTGAATAATGGCTTGGAGATAAATCCATGTGCCCCTGCGGCGCGGGCCTCATCTTCAATATCGCTCCAGTCATATGCGGAAATGATGAGAATCGGAAGCTCATCGCCCACAATCTTGCGAATCTCTTTGGTCGTCTCCAAACCGTTCATCCCTGGCATCTTCCAGTCTAACAGCACAACGTCATAAGCCGTATGTTTCCTATAATGCTCCTCAACCATCCGGACTGCACACTCCCCGTCCAGCGCCCATTGGGCATCCACGCCAATCTCCTTCAATGCCGACGCCGCGCTGCGGCACAAGTCCTCATTATTATCCACAACCAACAGACGCCATGGCGGCAGGATCATATCTACCTCTTCAACGGCCGCCTTCTCAAAATCCACTACAATATGGAACTCACTTCCCACGCCCTGTTTGCTCTCAACCCCGATGGTTCCTCCCATCATATCCACAATTACCTTGGTAATCGACATGCCAAGCCCAGTACCTTCTATCTTCTGTACCTTAGAGTCCTCCCTGGAAAACGTGTCAAATATCTTGTTCTGGAATTCCTGGGACATTCCGATTCCCGTATCCTTCACACGGAAATGGCAGCGTACATGGCTGCTTCCTAACGGAGAATCTTCCTGCTCCAGATACACATTAATTCTGCCATCCGTCGGCGTAAATTTAATCGCATTAGACAGAAGATTGATAAGCACCTGATTCAGGCGCACACTGTCACAGTATACATTCTCTGCCTGGATATCCCTGATAAAGATATCAAAATGCTGTCCTCGCTCCCGAATCTGAGGCTGTACGATATTCACAATACTTTCCATTGTCTCCCGCAGCGAGAGTACGTCAATATTCAGCGACAGTTTCCCACTCTCAATCTTAGACATATCCAGCACGTCATTGATCAATCCCAGCAAATGTCTGCTTGAAAGGCCAATCTTTTTTAAACAGTCCCGTACCCTGTCCGGATCTTCCACATTTGCCAGCGCAATTGCCGTCATTCCCACAATCCCGTTCATCGGAGTCCGGATATCATGACTCATGCTGGACAAAAACTCACTCTTTGCCTGACTTGCCCGGAACGCCTTCTTCTCTGCCTTCTCAAGCTCCCGCAGCTGCTGCTGTGACAAATTATAATACCGGATAAAGATAATTGCCAACGCCAGCAGAATCACACCGCATGCCGCCAACACCGTAATCTGCTGTACGCGGTTCAGCTTCATGATGACTCCATCCAGGACACCATAAGGCATGACGGACACCAGATACCAGTCCGTCCCTTCCAGAGGAGCCGCATACATATGCTGGTGGATTCCGGTCTTATCAATCATCAGCGCGGAATAATTCACGCCATGTTTAATGGAACTCTTAAACTGACTGATGTATTCCTCAGGGGTAGACGGGCTCTTATCCGAAACAGTCTCATCAATACGTGTAAAATAATTCTCACGGAAAGCATTGCCCGAACGTACCACAAACTCCCCGTCCTTGCGGATAATATGGGAATAGACCATAGTTCCGTCCCCTTCCAGGACCAGGGCATTCTCCAGATATTCCATCGGTATCCCTGCTACCACTACGTCGCTTTGCCCCCCATCTCCCATCGGGTAGGACGCATCCACCACCAAAAGAAGCAGCTTCGTCCCGTTCTCGTCATAACCGCTTGTAATAATCTTCTCTTCTATATTCAAGGTATCCTGGAATTCCTCTTCACTTAGGAATTCCACTTCTCCGCCGTAAATGGTCTCATGCCCGCCATCTTTCCGGTAGATGCCAAAATGTACGAACTCGCGGACCTCTGCGCTTAAACGCAGCTCCGCAAGCATCTCATCGCCGTAAACCGCCTCTTGCGGCGGAGTACGCTTAATCACAGCACGCACCCTTGATACCTGAAGATCGATTACAGCGTTAAATTTCTGCTGCAACTGGACGCTCATCTCAGACATATAAAGCTGGCCGACCTCATTAATCGCATCATAACTCTTTTGGCTCATTGCCGAACCAAGCCAGAGAAAAATGACGATACACAATACAACCAGCCCACACACCCTGCTTATTAGAAACTTTTTTGTCTTTTTAAACATGCTTATATCCCTCTTCTTAGTTCCTATCTTCTACGGCGCGCCGTGCTTTTGGACTTCGCCTTACATAATTTTATCTCAAAATGAAAGCATAAATATCTGCATCTTACCAGATTCATTATAAACAATCCTACCTGTGAAATCAATTCCTTTCTGAAATTTCTCTGTTTCTTATCTATTTCTTATGATTTTCCCACGGTTTCACCACCACAATTCGTCACCATTATTTTAAAATGCCATTGCAATTCACGAATCATCATGATAGAATAGGTCTAGTCAAATGGATTTACTTCTATAAGGAGGAATTTTTCAAGTCATGATCCTAAAGAATTGTAACTCATGCATCGTCTATGAGCCAGGGTCCGATACGGAGATCCTGCTGAAAGCCAGGGTCAAGTGCGCAGAGGATAAGATTACGCTTCATTTTGAGGATGAGAGCGGTCTGGACGAACATATCGATCGGCTTAGGATTGATTTCTGCGACAGCCAGGTTGGTTATGTTAAGACGTTCAGCGAACTTGAAGTGAGGAAGAATACAGACCCTTACATACTGGAGCCATGGATTGCCGACTGTAAGATTCTGGAGTTGATTGAGATTCTGCAACGTCAGGAGGAACTTAGGGTACGGATGGCGAAAGAGGTGTCTTTACTATCCGAAAACCATGGTCCTTTCACCGGTGTTATCCAGAATATCAGCGTGGGCGGCGTCTACCTGACGACGAACCAACACCTGGACATAGGGGAACATATTGAATTCGAGTACAGCTTTATGAAGAAACCTCAGGAGGTGCAGGCTTCCATCTTACGCGAGACCATCATCCGGGATAATTATTTCGGTTATGGATGTCAATTTGAGAATATGCATAAGAATGCCGAGCGAGATATCCGCCAGTTTGTATACCGGCAACAGCTTAACAAGATGTGGTAATTAAAAAACTGCTTCAGGCAGTTTTTTTGTTTGCTTAAAACCAAACTTACAGGTATGGTGAAAAAAAGGCAAAGCACAGCCTCATGCCTTCTTTGTGTGCTGTGCCTTGTCCTGATTCCCTTCTATCTAAAATATGCAACTCCCGACTCAAAGAGTTTAAGATCCTGTTCCCCGTATATATTCATTGCTACAGACCTTGCACGTCTCTCCGAGTGCGCCATCTTGCCGAATACCCGTCCGTCCGGGCTGGTAATCCCTTCAACCGCACAGTAAGAGCCATTCACATTCCACTCCTCGTCCATGGAGATATTTCCATCCGGGTCACAATACTGTGTCGCCACCTGCCCATTGGCAAATAACTTCTCAAGCCACTGCCCATTGGCTACGAAACGCCCCTCTCCATGGGACGCCGGGTTCGTATAGACGCCGCCCAGCTCCGCCTTCTGAAGCCATGGCGACTTGTTCGTCACTACCTTCGTATACACCATCTTTGAGATATGACGTCCAATGGTATTATAAGTCAGAGTCGGCGAATCTTCCTTCTGCCCTGTTATCTCTCCTCCCGGAACCAGCCCCAGTTTTACAAGAGTCTGGAAACCGTTACAGATTCCAAGCACAAGACCGTCGCGCTCATTCAGAAGCTTCTCTACGGCTTCCTTCATCTTCGCATTCTGGAACGCCGTTGCAAAAAACTTCGCAGAACCGTCCGGTTCATCTCCTGCACTGAATCCTCCTGGGAACATAATAATCTGCGACTGACCGATAGCCTTCTCAAAGACACTCACAGAGTCCAGGATATCCTCTGCATTCCTGTTCCGGAACACCCGGACTATCGTCTTCGCACCTGCCCGCTCAAATGCCTTCGCGCTGTCATACTCACAATTCGTTCCCGGAAAGACCGGAATAAAAACGGTGGGCTGTGCAATCTTATGGGTGCAGATATGGACGTCTTTCGTCTCATAAAGCCCCTTCTCAATCTTCACATCCTGCCCCTTTGCGCCCGAGTTCGTCGGAAATACCTTCTCAAGAGTTCCCTTCCATGCCGCTTCCGCTTCTGATTCGGCAATCCTGACGTCACGGTAGGAGAACGCAGCGTCATCCGTCACCTCTCCGATTACCGTATAAGTAATCCTAAGCTCCCCTACCTTTTCTGCCGGCACCTCTGCAATGATATCACCAAATGCCGGTGTAAACAAATCCCGTTCATCCACATTATGTTCAATCTTTACGCCCATCCGGTTGCCGAACGCCATCTTGCTGACTGCGGCTGCAATCCCATGCCTGTCAAGGGCATACGCAGATAAAATCCTTCCCTCACGGATATCTTGCGTAAACTTCCCGTACTGTTCCATTACCTGTCCGTAAACCGGGATATCATACTCGTCCGTCATTGTGCGCAGCCATACCAGCTTACTGCCCGCACGTTTTAACTCCGGCGTAATGACATCCTTTTCCTGCGCCACGTCTACGGCAAAAGATACCAGTGTGGGCGGTACGTCAATATCCTCAAAAGTTCCTGACATACTGTCCTTGCCTCCGATAGATGGCAGCCCAAAACCAAGCTGCGCATCATACGCACCCAGAAGTGCGGCAAACGGCTGGCTCCATCTGTGAGGGTCTTCTGTCATACGCCGGAAATACTCCTGGAACGTAAACCGGATCTTGCTGTGGTCGCCGCCCGCTGCGACAATCTTCGCCACAGATTCCGTCACGGCGTAAATTGCCCCATGATATGGGCTCCAGGTTGAAAGGTACGGATCAAAGCCATAACTCATCATCGTCACCGTATCACAGTCGCCCCCAAGCACCGGAAGCTTCGCTACCATCGCCTGCGTCTCCGTCAGCTGATACTTGCCTCCATGAGGCATGAACACAGACGACGCCCCAATAGAACCGTCGAACATCTCCACAAGCCCCTTCTGGGAACAGACATTCAAATCCCCAAGCGCCGACATCCAGCGTTCTCTTACGTCACCAACCTCTTCTCTCACAAGGATATTGTCCTTCCTGCTTGGGATATCCACCGCAACCTTCGTTTCCTGATGCGCCCCGTTTGTATCCAGAAATGCGCGGGAAAGATTCACAATCTCCTTTCCCCTCCATGACAGCACAAGCCTCGGTTCCTCTGTTACGACTGCGACACAGGTAGACTCCAGATTCTCTTCTTTCGCATATCCCATGAACTCATCCACATTTTTCGGATCCACAACCACAGCCATACGCTCCTGAGATTCTGAGATAGCGATCTCCGTGCCGTCAAGGCCTGCATACTTCTTAGGAACCTTATCCAAATCCACCCTAAGACCGTCTGCAAGCTCCCCAATCGCCACGGACACTCCGCCAGCGCCGAAATCATTACACTTCTTAATCAGTCTGCTGACTTCCTCACGACGGAACAAACGCTGGATTTTACGTTCTGTCGGCGGATTTCCTTTCTGCACTTCGGCTCCGCAGGTCTTCGTGGATTCCTCCGTATGCACCTTTGAAGAACCGGTTGCGCCGCCGCAGCCATCCCGCCCGGTACGTCCGCCAAGCAGAATGATGATATCTCCCGGGTCGGAAGTCTCACGGATTACGGCACGTCTGGGCGCAGCCCCTAACACGGCTCCGATCTCCATGCGCTTCGCTACATAATTTGGATGGTAAATCTCCTTCACTGCTCCGGTGGCAAGCCCTATCTGGTTTCCGTAGGAGCTATAGCCATGGGCAGCCTCACGGACAAGCTTTTTCTGAGGCAGTTTCCCCTTCATGGTGTCGCCCACAGATACGGTAGGATCTGCCGCACCGGTCACACGCATCGCCTGATAGACATAGGTACGGCCTGACAACGGGTCGCGAATTGCCCCTCCAAGACAGGTTGCCGCACCTCCGAACGGCTCAATCTCCGTCGGGTGGTTATGGGTTTCATTCTTGAAGTTTACAAGCCACTCTTCCTCTGCGCCGTCTACCTTGACAGGCACAACGATACTACATGCATTGATCTCGTCAGACTCTTCCTGGTCATTAAGCTTCCCTTCCCGCTTCAGCTTACGCATCGCCATCAATGCCAGATCCATCAGACATACGAACTTGTCCTCTCTCCCTTTGAAGATCTCACTGTGATCCGCCAGATACTTCCGATAGGTCGCTTCCATCGGCTCCCTGTAATCCCCGTCTCCAAAGGATATCTCCGTAAGCTCCGTCGAAAATGTGGTGTGTCGGCAGTGGTCAGACCAATAGGTATCAAGAACACGGATTTCCGTCATGGTCGGATCTCTATCTTCCTGTCCGTTAAAATAATTCTGAATATGCAGGAAATCCTTGAAGGTCATCGCAAGCCCCAGAGAATCATATAATTCCTTTAATTGATTCTCCTCCATATCCTTAAACCCGCCGAACACTTTCACATCCTCCGGCTCGTCAAACTTAGCGACCAGCGTATCCGGCTTCTCCATCCCAGTCTCTCTGGAATCAACCGGATTGATGCAGTGTGCCTTTATCCTCTCGAATTCTTCATCTGAGATCATTGCGTCCTTTCCCTGGATCACATACGTCGTCGCCGTCTGAATCACAGGCTGCTCATCTTCCTTGATGAACTGTACACACTGAACCGCCGAATCCGCCCTCTGGTCAAACTGTCCCGGCAGGAACTCCACCGAGAACGCCCGACAGGATTCAGTCATTGGGAAATCTTCCTGATACAACATATCCACCGGAGGTTCCGCAAAGACACCCCGGCATGCTTTCTGAAACGTCTCATCCGAAATATTCTCCACGTCATAGCGGATCAGGACACGCACATTCTCTACATCCCGGATACCGAGATAACTGCTGATCTCATGCCGCAGCTCCTTCGCCTGCACTCCAAAGCCTTCTTTCTTCTCTACATACACTCGTCTTACTTTGCCCATACCTTCTCCTCCATACCTGATTTTTCTGCTGTTTTTGCCATATATCACCAGCCAACCGACTATACTAGTGTGATGAGTGATACACTACACTAGTTATTATACCATATTTTTGTATAATAGAAAATGGACTTACGCCAGATTATGAATACAATCCCTAAAGCCGCAGTCATCCCAAGAAACGTCACCCCAATCCTTATCACCATATCGGAAAAGAACCCTTCCGGGAGCATCCGTATCATATAGTCTTCACTGGGGTTAAACATCCACAGATCATTGTCGAAAAAAATCTCATGGAAAATAGTAAAACACCGTGTAAAATCTACGGTAAATGCAACGGCAAGCAGACTGCCCCAAGCAAGCCATATGAGGACTGCCCTAAGATAAGCCTTAGGGAGGAGCCTCTTAAAGTCCGCCTTCCAAAAACCCGCTCCAAGAAGCAGCAATAATGCAGCCGCGGCACACCCATTCCTAAGCCGCAATCCTCCGAGAAACAGGTCGCGTACTTCTCCCATATGAAAACGGTCCTGCTCATTAAAAAAATCCTGCTCCCTGCCGTCCACTTCCGTCACAATGGACAGCTCCTCCTCCCTTCCAATCAGATAATCCATCATATAGTCCGTCACCTTCATGACATCGTCAAGCTTCATGCCAAGCGAATCTGTAACATGATATTTCTGATATTCTTTCTCATAGAATTTATAATCCGGATCTCCATAGATCGCCAGTTGAAAACTGGTCAGAAGCATTGCAAAGATTACCAGCATCATCCCAAAACATGCCAAACAATCTGCTGCAACCTCCCTTCTGGTCCCTTCCCTTGTTATCATTCTTCCACTATCTCCTATTCCGTCTCACTCTGTTTCTTCCAGAACTCCTCCATCTGCCCCGCCACCGTATCTACAGAACAGACGCCATACTCCCTCCACTCTCTCGGGAATGTCTCCTGATACCTTCCATCGCCGAACCGCTCGTCCAACAGAAGAATCACACCCCGGTCCTCATCCGTGCGGATTACCCTCCCCGCTGACTGAAGCACCTTGTTCATACCTGGATAGAGATATGCATAATCAAATCCCCGGTATCCAAGGGCGTCAAAATAGGATTTCAGCAACTCCCTCTCCCGGCACACCTGCGGAAGCCCCGTACCGACAATCACGGCTCCGATTAACCGGTCCTGCACAAGGTCTATGCCCTCAGAAAAAATCCCGCCCATCACACAGAACCCTATCAAGCTGTTCCTGCGGGTTTCCTCGAAATTTTCAAGGAAAATCTCTCGTGCCTCCTCCGTCATATGACGGGACTGCATCACGTATTCAATCTCATCTCCCGCTTCTCCCTCCCTAAGAATTCCAAGAAATTCCTCATACACTTCCTCCATGAATTGGTAGGATGGGAAAAATGCCATATAATTCCCCGCTTTTGCTTGAGCGACACGAATCAGGTATCTTGCATACCGCCGGTACATCTCCCCGCACCGTCTGGTATACTTCGTACTGACGTCCATCCCAAGAAGAAGCCTTCTGTTCTTGGGATCAAAAGGAGATTCTGCATAAATCGCATAATCTTCCTTCGATGTACTGAGAAGCTTCCTATAATAATGGATTGGGAGAAGTGTTGCAGAAAAGAACACGGTACTGTTCCCCTTATCCAGAAATTCCTTCAGACAGTTCGCCGGATTCACGCAGAACAGGCAGAGTTTGAATCTCCCTGTATCCTCAAGTTCTGAGTAAATCATGTAATTTTCATCCAGCCTGTCATGGATATCGAGAAACATTCTTACTGTGAAATACAAATCCAGCGTCTCTTTGTGAATCTCCTCATCCCTGCACTCTTCCAAAAACCGCTCCAGCTCCGTCATAAGCGACATCAATTTCATATAAACATGTGAGACACTGTTCAATACCTGACATCCCTCACACTCTCTTTTCAGGGCAAGCAACTGCCGGTTGCATTCTTCCAGCCTTCCCGCCAGCTTTTTGTCCCTCAGCTTGACCAGTTTCTTAATCTTCAGGAAATCCTCCTTGTAAATATCGGCGCTATACATCTTCCTGCCCCGCTCCACAAGATTATGGGCTTCGTCAATCAAAAACAGATATTCCCCTTTATTCCCCTCTCCAAAAAATCTCCTTAGATGGGCATTGGGGTCAAATACATAGTTGTAGTCACAGATAACAGCATCCGCCCACTCCGATACGTCCAGGCTCATCTCATGGGGGCATACCTTCCACTTTCTCGCCTGTTCCTCTAAAATCTCCCGATTCAGTTCATCGGAAGCCGTAATCAACTCATATACTGCATCATTCACCCTATCATAATGTCCTTTTGCATAGGGACAGGCATCCGGGTTGCAATTCGTCTCCTCACAGAAACAGATCTTCTCCTTCGCCGTAAGGACAATGACCTTCATCCGCAAGCACTGTTCCCTAAGCGTCTCGAATGCCTGCCACGCAACCGTCCTGGTAATCGTCTTCGCCGTCAGATAGAATATCTTTTCTCCAAGCCCTTCCCCCACTGCTTTCACAGCCGGGAAAACGCTGGAAATCGTCTTGCCTACCCCTGTAGGAGCCTGGATAAACAGCTTCTTCTTCCGTAAAATCGTCCGGTATACGGAAGATACCAATTCCTTCTGTCCCTCCCGGTACGAAAACGGAAACTCCACCTTCTTAATCGAAGCATCCCGCTTCGATTTCCACTCAATCTGGTATCTCGCCCACTTCTCATAGCGTCCCAATATATCCAGAAACCATGCCTTCAATCCATCGAATCCATAGACACTTTGGAATCGCTTAATCTCCTCTGTCTCCAGATTGCAGTACGTCATCTGCACCCCAATCTCTTCCAGGCCATGGCTGCATGCATAGATATATGCATAACACTTGGCCTGTGCCAGATGTACTTCCACCGGTTCTTCCAGATACTCCAACTCCCTGAAAATCCCCTTAATCTCATCAATCACGATTCCTTCCGGACACCGGATCACCCCGTCTGCACGTCCCTCTACCAACAATGAAAAACCATTGCAGGCTTCCTCATGTTTGAGAGGCACCTCCGCCTGGTATTCTGCCCCCATCTTCCTTTGAATCTTCCTGTGAATCTTCCCGCCAAGCAGCATGGCATCCCGATCTGCCCCTGCTGCCCGATTGTCAATATCACCGCTCCTAAGAACAAATTCCACCAGATTCCTCACGGAAATTCTGATTAACGGCTGCTCCTTGTCCATATGCACCAATTCCATCCTCTCCACTCAGGGGTACCGCGTATGCCATGAAACACACTCCCTATCCTTTGAGTAGTATAACTCTGACTATTATACCATGGCGTTGCGGTTTACAGTGCATTTTTTTTCATCCCTTGAAACTCAACCATATCTTCCCGGTACCGGTAAGGAAGATTCTGCCTCTGGCATCTGGGATTTATACGGGATTCAATGGCAATCGTCTGGCAGAATCCCGTCCACAGCCTTGCATATTCCTCTTCTTTGTCGGAGACATTCTCAAAAACCTCTGCATCAAACTTCTCTCCCCATACCAGAACCCACTTTTTCCCTGCCTCGTGGACTGCGAACATCTTATGGTTCTTGTCATGGATCATCCAGTTCTCTACCGGGAGCCGGTCTTCAAAATGTGGCGCCAGACAGGTTAAAATCTGGTTCTTAGGCGCTATCTCAGCGTACAGGACACCATTTCTCAATTCCCGGAACCTTAGAAATCCCTTGTAGCTGTGGGCCTCTCCAAACACATTCCTGCTAAGTTCAAATACCCTCTCCACCTTGGGATGGCCGAGATGATCCATGATCTTCGTACTGTCCGGAAGACCTCTGGCGGCAAGCATCGTTCCTAAAACCGCATCTCCCTTCCCCTTATCCTCCGACATTACCGCATGGTAAATTGCCCCATATGCATGTTCTCCCAGATGCTTCTTAATCAACGCCTCCACCGCGCAAGCCTTGCGCTTTGTCTCTTCCACTTCGACATAATCGCAGAACAACTGGAAATCCAGCATGCCGCGCAGAGCAATCTCACAGTCGTCTTCTCCCTTTCCTGCTTTCCAGGCATCATAAATCCCGGAAAAAATCCCCGTTACCGTATCGTTACACACATAAACTGTTTTCATATCCACCTCTATATCAAATCACAACTTGCCTGAATTTCCATCTGCCGCGTTGGATTAGGTCATATAAATGTGTCAGTACACTAATTACAATGCCATCTCACGGCAATTTCCGAACCGTACATCGTCGAACAGCGAAATCTGGCGGTATCCCATCCCCGTCACCTCCGCAGGCAGTTTTTCCCCTGCACTCAACAGGTTCCTTGTGATATAATCCTCGTCCATCTTCGTAGGATACATCATCCTGCCGTTACAAGTGATAAAATACAGCGCCCGTTTCAGGACGACTCCAATCTTCTTTAAATCTGCAAAATCCAGCATCCCCAGCCGCCTTGCCTTCACAATCCGCACGGCCGACTTATAGCCGATACCCGGTACGCGAAGCAGCATCTTATAATCCGCCCGGTTCACCTCCACAGGGAACTCCTCCAGATGCGTTAGCGCCCAGTTACACTTGGGGTCAAACACCACATTAAAATTCGGATTCTCCTCCGACAGCAGCTCGTCTGCCTGAAAATGGTAATATCTTAACAGCCAGTCTGCCTGATACAGACGGTGTTCCCGCAAAAGCGGCGGTCCTTCTCCCGTCTTCGCAGGGAGGGCGGCGTCTTCGTTCACATGAACGAAAGCCGAATAGAATACCCGCTTTAGCTCAAACTTCTGGTATAAAGATTCTGCCACCTGTATAATCTGGAAATCCGTCTCCGGCGTCGCGCCTATAATCATCTGGGTACTCTGCCCTGCCGGGACAAACCGGGGAGCATTCCGGTATAGCTGTAGTTCCTGCTTATTCTCCGTCATCCGGTTCTGAACCAGACGCATAGGCGTCAGGATATTCTTTCTGGACTTGTGGGGCGCAAGAACTCTGAGACTCTCCGCCGTAGGAAGTTCCAGATTCACGCTCATCCTGTCTGCCAGAAATCCCGTCCGCTGGATTAGTTCCTGACTTGCGCCGGGTATGGCCTTCACATGGATATACCCTTGAAAATGGTGTTCCCGCCTTAGACGGTAAAGCGTGGCATAGAGCAATTCCATCGTATAATCCGGGCTGTGCAGGATGCCGGAGCTTAAAAACAATCCTTCAATATAATTCCTGCGATAGAATTCCATCGTAAGCATACACACCTCATCCGGCGTAAACGAAGCCCGTACCACATCATTACTCCTGCGGTTGACGCAATACTTACAGTCATAGATACACTCATTCGTAAAAAGAATCTTGAGCAGGGAGATGCATCTTCCGTCGGCCGAGAAACTGTGACAGATTCCCGAAAGTTCGCAGCTCCCGATTCCCGTCCCGTCACTCTTACGCTCTGTCCCGCTGGATGTGCATGCCACATCATACTTAGCGGCATCCGTCAGAATATTCAGTTTTTCATACATTGTCATAGATTCCTGAATTCTCATATTGTCTCCCTCATAAATGATAACAAAAAAGAACGCTTGTTCTTTTTATATTATACAAACAAGTGTTCTTTCTGTCAATATATAATTTAGCAAATCTTTCCTTCAACAGGAAACGAACACCTCATCATAACGTTTTGCTATACAAGACATACTGCCCTACACACTTGAATCCGAGTTCAGCCAAAATGTGCTTTTCTTCCTCTTTGCACAAGTATGTCATATACTTTGCCCCCAAACGTTTACACTCGCCCAGAGAAGATGTAAGCAGTTCACGGAACACTTTCTCTTGAAACACTCCGTCAGCAAATTCTATTCCGTAGATTTCAAAATATCCGTCATTTCCTATCAAAAAAATCGCTGCAGCAGGAGCCGCATCCTGGTTATAAACGAAGATCACCCCATCATCAATCCTTTCAAAGATACGCTCACAGTTCCAATAGGTTTCGGGATCTGCGTGATATACAGCCCGAAACTTATGGAAGTTCTGACGGGAAACTTTTTCAACGGCCGGAACACATTTTGCCGGCACATAGCCATCAAAGAAGAAAGAATGGTTCCAAGCCTGCTCAATACATTTGAAGTCATGCGCTTGCAGAAACTCGATTGCATCACGGTTTTCACCCGCATAACCGAAATACGCAGTATAGCCGGTGAACCGGGTTCCGAGCATATCCATAAGCTCTGTTAATGCCTGATGCGTTCCGCGATTGATACAAAATCCATCCAGTTGAAGATATTTGTCCTCCGAAATCCAAAAATACGAAAGCCATCCCTCTACATTTCCATCCATACGAAACATCAATAATTCAGATGTTTCGCCTGCCACAGCACGTTTGGCGGCGTCAAGGAAATCTGCTTTTGTTTTAATGCCGTCTCCGTAAGTGGGATAGCCTGACTTTATAGGGTTCAGGGCAAGGCTATAAGCCCATTCTCCATATTTCTTTATATCTTCAGCCGTAGCTTTCATTAGCATATTCTTTCTCCTCCCCTTCGTTCAATGCCGTTTCTCATACACCTCTTTCACCACTTCCGTAATATCCCCAATCACCTCAATCAGCGTGTTCATATCCCCTTCCCGGTTTCTCTGAAATGTATGGTAGGCTCCCTGAATGCAATAGCTCAGTACAATATTCCAGACCGAGTCCCCCCTGTAATCCGGGTATTTCCGGAACACCATCTCTTTAATGCTCGTCTCAATCCGGTCCACCAGATTATTCCTTTGGCTTCCGGAGAACAATATCATCGTCAAAGCATTCTGCGACAGATACGCCAGAAACAGCTCCTTCGTAAATTCTGCCGGATTCTCCATAATATATTCGGGACGGGAAATACTGTTCGTAATCGACCGTACCACTTCATCTTCCATGCTGTCCGACAAATCATAAATATCCCTGTAATGGGCATAAAATGTAGACTTATTGATACAAGCCAGCCCGCAGAGTTCCCGAACCGTAATCTTCTCTAATGGCTTTTTCGCGCGCAGCCCGATAAACGCATTCTTAATTTCCCGCTCCGTCTTCTCAATCCGCAGATCCATATCTTTCCTCCCCCTTACAGATCTATTTCCCGACATTTTCTGCAAATCGTCGCTTATCCGCCTATCCGTCTGGATTGTCGGTAGATGCCTGCCCGGATTGCCAGTATAATAATTATAAAACAGATAAACAACTGCTGTCCATTATTTTTTACATTTCGGAGGAAACATTATGGATTTTTATGGATTTTACACAGGAAAAATATTTGACGCCTACCAGTTTCTCGGGGCTCACCCGGAAGCAGAAGGCGTTACCTTCCGCACATTTGCACCGGGAGCGGCAAGGATATCCCTAATTGGAGAATTTACCGGCTGGCAGGAATGGGAGATGCACAAAATCTACGACGGTAATTTCTGGGAATGTTATGCAAGAGACGCAGAACCCGGGATGATGTACAAGTACCGCATTTACAAACAAGACCAGTCCTATATCGACCACTGCGATCCCTATGGTTTCGGAATGGAACTCCGTCCAAACACGGCTTCCATCGTACGCGACCTTACTGCCTATCCTTTTCAGGATGTTTCCTGGATGCAGAAGCGTTCGGTCTGTAAAGACAAACCGCTGAACATCTATGAGATCCATTTCGGCTCCTTCCGAAAGCCGTCGGCAGAGGCAGACGACTGGTATACCTACCCGGAGATGGCCGAAATCCTGATTCCATATCTGAAAGAAAACGGATACAACTACGTGGAAATTATGCCCCTCAGCGAACACCCCTGCGACGAATCCTGGGGATACCAGAATACCGGATTTTTCAGTCCCACCGCCCGTTACGGCACGGCGTTTGGACTGATGGAATTCGTAGACCAGTGCCACCAAAACGACATCGGCGTAATCCTTGACTTCGTACCGGTTCATTTCGCCGTAGATGGTTACGCATTGGCAAACTACGACGGAACCGCACTCTACGAGTATCCTCACCATGACGTGGGAGTCAGTGAATGGGGAAGCTGTAATTTCATGCATTCCAGAGGTGAAGTCCGCAGTTTCCTACAGTCCGCCGCCAACTATTGGCTCACGGAATACCATATTGATGGAATCCGTATGGACGCCATCAGCCGGATCATTTACTGGCAGGGCGAGCCGGCAAGAGGCGTGAATAACACAGCCGTTGACTTTATCCGCGAGATGAACCAGGGCCTGAAAGAACTGCACCCCGCCGCCATGCTGTCTGCCGAGGACTCCACTTCCTACCCAGGCGTCACCCGTCCGGTCAATGAAGGCGGACTTGGATTCGACTACAAATGGGACATGGGGTGGATGAATGACACGCTGGATTATTTTCGTACCGGCCCAGAATACCGCCCGGAGAGCTACCACAAGCTGACTTTTTCCATGATGTACTATTATAATGACGCCTTCCTGCTGCCCCTCTCCCACGACGAAGTCGTCCACGGCAAAGCGACCATCATGCAGAAAATGCATGGAGACTATGACGAGAAATTCCCTCAGGCAAGGGCTTTCTATATGTATATGTACGCCCATCCAGGCAAGAAACTGAATTTCATGGGCAATGAATTCGGACAGCTCCGGGAATGGGACGAAAAACGGGAGCAGGACTGGGATATCCTCTCCTTTCCGATTCACGACGCCTTCCATCGGTTTATGAAAGATTTAAACCAGATCTATCTGGAACATCCGGCATTGTACGAGAAAGACTACGAGACAGAAGGTTTCCACTGGATTGACTGCCATCAGGAAGCGCGGTGTATCTATGCCTTTGAACGGATTGGGGAAAAAGAACGGATTCTGGCTGTTTTTAATTTTTCTGACCAGGAACAGGAAGAATATGAGATTGAACTAAAAGAAGCTGAAAGGCTGACCCTCTTATTGGCAAGCGATGCACAGGAATATGCCGGCACACAGCAATATGATTTAACAGACATTGAATTAAAGGACGGTAAGGCTGTCTTATCGCTGAGCGCATATTCGGCAGTTTATTATAAAATCCTATGCCCTAAGAAAATTCTGTAATATATGCCTCTTCGAGGCAGACGGTTTCTGTCCATTAAGGGATACCCACAGGGCTTCCCTTAATGCATGCCAGATACAACATTTCAGCCGTCACAAACCTGCTTAGAAAGCCGGTTTGAACGGCTGAATTCTAAAATGTACATGTTTAATGGAAATAATGCGCCCCAATCCTCATCCCGTATCCACCCTGATCGAAATACAGGCATCCGCCGATGGGATTCGCCCCTGCCAATGCATCGTTTGCCGCCTGCATGGCTGTCGCCGTATACCCGCGACTGCTTCTGACCCTGTCAAGCCAGCCGGTAGACGCCGGGCCGAACTGCCCTGCCTGATAGATCACTGCTTCGATACTGTTTGGATAAGCGCTGCTCCTTACTCGATTCATGATTACCGCACCTACTGCAACCTGACCTTCATAGGGCTGGTTTCCTGCTTCACAGAAGATAATGGACGCCATCAATTCCTGATACTGTGACTGAAGCTCTGCCGCTTCCCGTTCTGCTTTCTCCTTTGCTTCCCGTTCCGCCTTCTCTTTTGCTTCCCGTTCCCTACGCTCAACCTCCTCAATCTTCTGCCTCTGTTCTGCCTCTATCTTATCCTTCGTTGAAACCATAAGCGTATCCGGCGTAACCTGAAGGGTGTCCCGATGCATCTTCACAATCTGCTGCGCATCCCTCATATTCATTGCCAGACTGGCCTCCGGCTGCGCGGATGCCGCCTCACTGGTAAATCCCACCGTCATCAGAGAACACGCGGAAACCACTGCAATCACCGAATTAATTTTTTTGTTTTTTATCATAAATACTACCCTCCTATTGTTACAATACATGAACATTGTTTTAATAAAGTATATTCAATAATTTCAACTTTATTACAATTATTACAAATTTGTTACATGTATTGTGCAACGAAGGGTATGGTATCACAACTTCATAAGTCTGTCAACAAAATATCAACTATGGATGTAAGTCCCATAATTGCGCTTTTTTTCAAAAAAATCCTCAAAAAGGAATGTTTATCAAAACATATGTATGAATAATCCGCTCCTTAATTTGGGTTCAAACCAAGTAGATTTGGGCGGCATCAGCCTTGCGCAATCCGCTACGGCAAGCAGTTCTTCCATAGAAGTCGGATACATGG
>OFGQ01000941.1_pt1 | contig 20890 bp, 14 predicted proteins | sample 1521791 | NCBI WGS metagenome assembly OFGQ01 (sample SAMEA3504116, study PRJEB24116) | mouse gut metagenome | biome: mouse gut; feature: mouse-associated habitat; material: faeces | place: Denmark | collected 2011 | reverse complement strand
CGGCCGCCCAACCGCATTCGAACGAGCGGTTGGAACTAAACTTTGAACCGATGCGCAGAAGGAACCGCCCACGGCAGTTCCAATGGACCTGGTTTCTGCAAGGCGCAGAACAAGACCGCACACCGGCCTTTGAAGCGCGGGACATACCCGTTACCTGGACAGCCGGCTCAAGAACAGTATCCCCGCGGCACACGCGGCGGACCGCTTAGTGCTGCTCGGTTCCCCGCCTGACACGGTTCACGGGGCCGCGTTGCGCGGGACCGGTCTATCATCACTGCTTTTCCAGGGCAGACAGCACATCCTCACGTCCGGGGGCCGGGATTCATCCCCGCTGTAGCGGATTGCGGGTACAGGGCACCGCTATCTCCCCAACTAGTGCGGCCTTGTTCCGCGCCGGGCGGAACAAAATAGCGAGGTCTATTGTACTATATTTTTTCCGATTTAGCAATCTTTATTTTTTGATTTACAGGTTTTTCGGAAAGATTTGTTTCCCCCGCTTTTTTCACTTCCCAACACACCCGCTGAAACGGCGTTGTTTTGCAAGTTTCTTCCTTTTTTTGTATGAATATCCCATTTCCTGCGGCATTATACCGGATTCAATCCCTTTTTTGTTTCCACTTGGTCAAAGTGAATAAAATTGAAGAATCATTCTGACGCTTTTGTAAACAAAGTACTTGTTTTTCTGCGCTGTCAGAGATATAATTACGACAGTGTTCAATTGTGTTTCCATGTACAGTCTGACCGAAAGTCGGGGCAGGACAAGGAAATCAATTTGCAAAGGGGAGTAATCAATATGAAACCGAGGAAAAACGCTGCGGTGCAGTCCAGTACGGCACATCGGGGATGGGGCATTACTGGGAAGTTAGTATCGTCCATTGTGATAAGCGTGATCATCGCTGTGGCAGTGCTGTTTGCCGATGTGTACATTCAAATGTCTCGTACTCTGCTGCAAAAAAGCGAGGCTCTGCTGCAAACCACCACGAACGAGACGCTTCAAGAGACGAAAGCCTGGATGAACAGCACCCTGGCCATGCTGGATATCCAAAGGGATACCATCGAGTATGAAAATATGGACTCGTCCAGAATCAGGGCCTATGTAAGACATACCGAGGGACAGAGCGACGCCTACCCCGCCGGCATTTATGTCGGCCTGACGGACGGCACCCTGCTTCACGCCAGTTTTGTCCCGGGTCCGGATTACGACCCACTTGGAAAAAAATGGTATCAAGACGGACTGAAATCGGATGACTTTTTGCTGGGCGATGTGTACATAGACGAGGCCAGCAACTCCTATGTAGTGGGCGCCTCCGGCGTCTTGAAGTCCCGAGATGGTGTCGTTCGGGGGGTTGCGGCAGCGGACGTGTATCTGGACTCCATCTCCAAAATTGTCAGCGGGGTTCGGATTGAGGACACCGGCGGGGTTTTCCTGGTAGACACCCGAACCGACATCATTATCGGCCACCAGGACAGCGGCATGATCGGGCAGATGCTGGGACAGGTGAGCGGTGAATTGTACCAATATGCCAGTCAGCAGATTCGGGAGGGAAAAACCGGGCTGTCGCTTCATGACCACACCTATGTCCAGGTGGAGCGCGTTCCTGACAGCGACTGGATCGCGGTAGCCTATGTGTCCCGAGATGAGGTCCTTCAGGACCTGACCAAGCTGACCACCAGCATGATTATGGTAGCCGTGGTGGCGGTGCTGGTTCTGATTCTTCTTGTGGTGTTCCAGGTCCGGCGGGTCATTGGCCGCCCGGTGAAGGAACTGAGCCTTGTGGCTACCCGTATTGCCGAGGGCGATTTGGAACAGTCCATCCAATATCACTCGCAGGATGAATTGGGCGTACTGGCTAACAACTTTAATCAGGTCACTCTGCGTCTGCGCGACTATGTGGCCTATATCAAGGAAATCTCAGAAAAATTGCGGGAAATTGCGCAGGGCAATCTGGCCTTTACCCTTCAACACGAATACACCGGTGAATTTGAGAAGATCAAAGTCGCCCTGGATGAGATATCTGTGGAACTGAACCGCACCATTGGTCAGATGAATTCCGCTTCCCGAGATGTGGCCGCCGGAGCGGAACAGGTCTCCAACGGAGCGATGACGCTGTCTCAGGGCTCCACAGAGCAGGCGGCTGAAATTGAGGCTCTGGCTGGGCACATCAGCGCGGTGTCCGACAGCATACATAAGGTAGCGAAAGGCGCCCAGGAGGCCAGCCGCATTTCTCAGGATGTCAAGAGCGGACTGCTTACCAGCAATGACAAGATGCAGAACATGACGGTAGTAATCCAGCGGATCAGCGACAAATCCACAGAGATTCACAAGATCGTAAAGACCATTGAGGATATCGCGTTCCAGACCAACATTCTGGCTCTGAACGCGGCGGTTGAGGCCGCAAGGGCGGGCGCTGCCGGCAAGGGATTTGCCGTAGTTGCCGACGAGGTCCGCGCCCTGGCTGGAAAGTCCTCCGCAGCCGCCCAAGAAACCACCGTTTTGCTCCGCCAGACCGTGGATTCTATGGACGAAGGGGTACAAGCCGCCCAGGATACCGCAACTTCTATGCTGGAGGTTGTGGCCCATGCGGACGAGATGAGCAAGCTGATTGACGGCATCGCCGAGTTCACCAAACAGCAGGACGCTGACACCGAGGAAATCACCCATGGCATCGCCCAGATCTCCACCGTGGTCCAAACAAATGTAGCTACCGCCGAGGAGAGCGCCGCCGCCAGTGAAGAGCTGTCCGGTCAGGCCGCTATGCTGCGGGAGCTGGTTCATAAGTTCCGGCTGAGAGATGGAATCTATGTGTAAGGAAGCGTGAAATCTTAAATCGAAGCACAGGAGACAATTACAGTCTCCTGTGCTTTTTTGACTTATGACAGCGAAATCATTCGGGTACACAGCCGCTCCAGCAGCCGGGTATCGTGGCTGATTACCAACAGCCCCAGCTCCCGTTGTTCCGTTTGTTCCAGCAGAAACCGCCACAGTCGGGCCTGTGTGACCAGGTCCAGCATGGCGGAAGCCTCATCACAGAGCAGAAACCGCAGTTCGGGCCGCAAAGTTCGGGCCAGACAAATGCGCTGTAATTCCCCGCCGGACAGCTCAGCGGGGTAACGCTCCAGCCAACTCTCCTCGATACCCAAACCGTCCAACACCGATTGCTCCACCGGCCCGGCCTCATACAAAGTGGTCCGCAGTTTCAAAAGGGGGTCCACCCCTTCCTCCGGGTGCTGCCACAACAGCTGAACCGGGCAAAACCCCCAGTTTTGCGCCAGCGGGACCCCATTCAACAGGATTTCTCCTTGATCCGGCCGTTCCCAACCGGCTAACAGCTTACACAGCGTTGTCTTTCCACGGCCGCTGGGGGCGGAAAGTCCCAGGCGCTCCCCGGTGTTCAGAACAAGGTCCACATGCTCCAGCAGCGAGCCGTTCCGGCGGGGATAGCGGAAGGATACATTTTTTGCCTCTAAGGTCATAAACCGCCTCCTTGTCTCGATATAGCTTACGGTTGAAACTCGTTTCCCGGCATAGCCCGCCACAGAGCGCGGCTGTAAGGGTGGGTCAGCCCCTCGCCGGTACGAAAGCTGGCGGCGCCAGTCTCATCTACGGTCTGGCCCTCATACATAACCACCACCTTGTCCGCCACCGTGAGGGCCAACTCCAGATCGTGGGTAATGAACAACACTCCCGTTCCCTCCTGGGCCAGCTCCCGAAAATGTCCCAGAATACGGGCGGCGGCTCGGGCATCCAGTCCAGGGGTTGGCTCATCAGCCACCACCAGCCGGGGTGTGTCCATCACAGCGGCGGCGATAAGCACCCGCCGCGCCATTCCTCCGGACAGCTGGAACGGGTAGAGCTCTTCCACCTCAGGACCCAGACCGTAGCGGGCCAAAGTTTCCCTGCAAAGTTCTTTGGAGGCTGTATCCCGCTTTCCGCGGCAAATCTGCGGTCCTACACGCATCATTGGATCCAGCCAAGTGACCCCCTGGGGAACCAGCGCAATTTCTTTGCCCCGAAACGCCTTAGCCCGTTCCAGTGTCAGGGGATAGCCGTCATAGAGGATGCTCCCCCTCACTTGGGCGTTCTGGGGAAGCAGGTGGAAGATCGCATGAGCCAGCAGACTTTTTCCGGCTCCGCTGGAGCCCACCACCGCCGCAACCTGCCCTGGGTCCACCGTCAGGGAGAGGGAACGGATAGCAGACAGCTCTTTCCGCTCCCGCCCACGGCCATACCGGGTAAAGGTGATGGAAAGGTTTTCCACAGATAAAATTGGTTTCATGGCGCGACCTCCTATTCCTGCGCACTGGCCGGCGACAGCAGCAGGCGCAGCTGTTCCCCAACCAAGTGAAACAGCATTACCACCAGCACCAGCGAAATTCCAGGAAAGAGGGCCAGCCACCACCGGCCTGTGGTAAGCGCCCCCATACTCTCCTCCAAAATAATGCCAATGGCGGGCTGTTCCGGAGAGAGACCGAACCCCAAAAAGGTGACGCTGGCCTCGTGAAGAATGGCGTGCGGAAATTGGAGGAGCATTCCTGCCAGCAGTTGAGGGAGCAGATGGGGAACCAGATGTGTATACAGCAGCTTTCTCCGGGACACGCCGCGCCGCCTGAAACCAGGGAGCCTGCCGCAGCTGTAAAACCTCCCCCCGGAGCAGGCGGGCCATTGCGGTCCAGTGGGTGAGGGCCACCCCAACGGTAACCCCCATCATTCCTTTGCCGCAGGCCAGCGAGATTAACAGAATCAGCAGGATGTGGGGAATTCCCATGACCAGATCCATGATACAAGACACAATCCCGTCTACCCAACCGCCAAATACGGCGCAGGCCGCGCCCAACATGAGAGCGATGGCGGCGCTGACCGCGGCAGCAAGCGCCCCGACCCGGACGCTCAGAGATAGTCCTGCCAGGGTACGGGCCAGCAGTTCCCGGCCCATCCAGTCTGTGCCGAACGGGTGAGCCAGACAGGGCGCCAGATTTTTACGGGCAAAATCCACTTCCATGGCCTGTCCGGACAGCAATTCTCCGGCCAGCGCCAGGGCACACAGCGCAGTTCCGGCAAACATCAGCAGAATCAGGGTGCTTTGGCGGCGATTCTTCATGCTCTGGCCACCCCCCGCCTGATTCTTGGGTCAATCACCCCATAGAGCAGGTCGGCGGCGAGGTTCCCGCCAAAGACCAGGGCGGCAGTACTCACCGTACCCCCCAGCAGCAGGGGCAAATCCCCCCCCAACCCGGCAGACACTGCCGCCTGACCGAGTCCGGGGTAAGAGAAAACCTGTTCCACCAGCACCGAACCCCCAATCAGCTCCCCAATGGAGGCAAATTGCAGCGTAATGGCGGGCAGGGCCACATTGCGCAGAACATGGCGGCGGAGAATATGCCGCTCTCCCCTGGCCCGGGCGAACAAAATGTAGTCTTTGTCCAGCACATCCACCACCTTTTCCCGGGTGTGAAGTGCAATACTTGCCAGTCCGGTCAAGGATAGGGTGATTGCGGGCAGAACAGCGTGGCGAAGCCGTTCTCCCAAAGTAACGGCCGCCGCCGTCCCAATGGGGACGGAGAACCCTACAGGCAGTATCTTCAGCCAGACGGAACATACCATCAGCAGCAGGAGGGCCAGCCAGAAAGCGGGGGTGCTGGAGATGATCAGACAGCCTCCCCGGACCAACCGGTCTGGCCAGCGGCCCCGATTGGCGCCGGCCAACACCCCCAAGGCCACTCCCAGACCGCCGGAGACCCCCCAAGCAAATGCCAGCAGGCACATAGAATTGGACAGACGCTGTCCGATGACCTCCGCCACCGGGCGGCGGTAGAGCAGAGAGTTTCCAAAATCTCCCCGCAGGGCGCTCCCCAGCCAGTTCAGATACCGCTCTCCCGCCGGGGTGTTCACCCCCCAGTAATCCTCCAGCTTGGCAATCTGCTCCGGGCTCATGGTCCCCAGCGCCACCTGTCCAATGCTGGTTTGGAGGGGGTCCAGCGGAGAGGCATCCATCAGCAGAAAGGCCGTCAGGCTCACCCCCAGCAGAAGCAACACCATGCGGAACAATTTTTTTGCGGTAAATTGCAGTCGATGTTTCATTCCCAGCTCCATTGGTCGATATTGTTGACGATGGACCAGCCGTGGCCGTGGGGGTGAATTTTCTGTTCCGCCACGGTCAGTCCGTCCCGGACCCAGTACAAGTGGTCTACGTTCACCAGCCACACCCAAGGCACGTCTCCAGCGATCTCCTCCTGGGCTTTCTGCCACAGGAGGTAGGACTCTTCCAGGGCCGGACAGGTCAGGGCCGCATCCATCCGCTCGTCTACTTCCGCACAGGAATAGGGCGAGTACAGGGCGCTGTCAGAACCTGGGGCAGTGTGGTAGATGTTGTACAGCTCCATAGGGGTGTGCGCCCCCCAACCCCAGACGAAAGGGTTAGACAGGGCGTCATCATAGGCGGTGTCCCAGCCCACGCCTTTGGTATCCGCCTCAATGCCCAGCTCCCTAAGCTGGTTGGCCAGTTCTGCGGCCAGTCCCTGACGCACCGAATCCCCGGCGGTGTAGTGGATGGTCAGGCTGAGTTTCATCTCACTGGTTCCCCGGACTCGGATACCGTCCGGCCCAACGGGCCAGCCCCACTCGTCCAGAAGGGCCATAGCCCCCAACCGGTTATATTCTGTCTCGTTGACCGGGTTGTACCAGGGCAGGCCGTCGCACACACTGTAGGCGGGCGTACCGTAGCCGTTGAGCACGTGGTCGATCATGGCCTGCCGGTCGATGCCCATATTGATGGCCTGGCGGACCGGAAGCTCAATCGTTGGCGCGGACATAGTGACAGGCAGGTTGATCCCCCGGTTGTCCACCGTCCGGACAGACAGGAGGGAAAAGCCTTTCACGCTCTGGTCCGCATAGGGTGCAGAGGTGTAGGCCAGATCGGCCTGCCCCGCCTGAACCGCCAGAAACGCGGCGTCCTCCTCCATAAACAAAATGGTCACCTGTTCCATCTGGGGTCTTTCCCCATAATAGTCTGGGTTGGCCTGCAAAATGACCTGCTGGCCCCGGTCCCACTGCTTCAGCATATACCGCCCGGACCCGATGGGGTTGGCGCCATAGGAAGTGCTGTCATAGGAATGTTCCGGCACGATGCCCACATTCGCCATAGTGTAAGGCCAGATGGAAAAGGGGGTTTTCATGTGAAAGACCACCGTTGCAGCGTCCAAGGCTTCGGCCCGATCCAGCATGGTAAAGTCGGTGACAGAACTGGCATCCCGTGCCGTGTTATAGGTAAACGCAACATCGGCGGCAGTCAGCGGGGTTCCGTCGGTAAACCGGACGCCGTCCCGAAGGGTGACCGTCCAGGTCAGGCCGTCTTGGCTGGCCTCCATACTGGTGGCAAGGTCATAGCCAATGGTCAAATCCTGGTTTGTCACCGTCAGCGTGGACTGAATCAGCGGCTCATGGACATGCTCGCCCGCACCCCAGCCGAAGACCGGATCAAACCCAGCCTCCGGCTCAGAGGAAGACGGCATGATGACTGTTACCTGACTGGTTGTCCCCGGCTGGGGGACAACGCCGCTTTGGCAGGCGGCAAGCAGAGCGAGAAGGATAACGACACCCAAGCCGTAAACGGTTTTTTTGTTCATTGCCCACGCTCCAACTTCCGCAGGGCATCTTCAAAAACCGTCTGATAGGGCAGGCCGTTGGCTTTTGCCAGGGCCGCCGCGCCCTCAAACTCGGGCTTGGCGTGAAAAGCCCCAAACCCTTGCGCCAACTTGACCCCTACAGGCCCCCACTGGGTCTGGACCACACCCGTACCCGGAGTAAGAAAATATTTGCCGCACCGCCGGGCACGAAGACCATTGGTCGTGGTCTGAGCCAGAATGTGCCGGGCCATCTCACTTTCCTTCTCCGGCTCGCATAGAACGGTGAGCACATGGCCAGGACGGCCCTTCTTCATGGTTCCCGGGGTCGTGTACACGTCCAAGGCCCCCAGCTCCAACAGGCGGGAAGCGGCGAAGGCCAGCGCCTCTGGGGTCATATCGTCGATGTTGCACACCAGCTCGACTATCGCCCCGTTTTCTCCGCCGTCGCTCTCCCCCCAGAAGGCCCGGACGCAGTTGGCCTGTTCAAACTCCTTCGTACCCACACCATAGCCGATTTTTTCCGGGACCATAGCAGGCATAGGGCCGAACCGCTGAACAAAGGTTTTTAACAAAGCCGCGCCGGTGGGGGTACAAAGCTCCCCTTGAATGGTTCCCCCATAGGTAGGAATACCTATAAGCAGGGCGGCGGCGGCAGGAGCGGGAACGGGCATAATGCCATGGGCACATTTCACCGTGCCGCACCCTACATGAACGGGAGAGGCGCAGACCGCCTCCGGAGCCAGCAGATTCATAGCATAGCAAACCCCGGTCACATCGGCTATTGCGTCCAGCGCCCCTACCTCATGGTAATGAACCTCCCCCACACTACAGCCATGGGCCTGGGCCTCCGCCTGAGCAATTGCGTGGTAGACCGCCTTGGCCTGTTCCTTTACCCCCTGAGGCAGAGCCAGACCGTCGATGATCCCGGCAATGTGTCCCGGTGTAGCGTGGTGGTGATGAGCCTGTCCATGCTCGTGGTGGTGCTCGTGGTGGTGTTCCTCGCGGCCGTGAACCAGTACCTGCATATGGGTACCGGTAATGCCGCTGGTCTTGGCAGCGACGGGAGAGACTTCGACACCGTGCAGGCCCAAGGCGTTCATGGTGTTTAAAAAGTCCTCCCGCTGTGCCTCATCCAACAGCTCGTACAGCGCGGCCATGAGCATATCCCCCGCAGCCCCCATAGTACATTCTAAATATAGCGTTTTCATGAGATGCCCTCCATTTGATTAATCATACTCGCCAGATAACCGGCCCCAAAGCCGTTGTCTATGTTGACCACACTGCACCCAGAGGCACAGGAATTGAGCATCGCCAGCAGCGCAGACAGCCCGCCGAAGTTTGCCCCATAGCCCACGCTGGTGGGTACGGCGATCACCGGACAGTCCACCAGACCGCCAATGACGGAGGCCAGCGCCCCTTCCATCCCGGCCACCGCCACCACACACCGTGCGCTCATCAGCGGTTCCAGATTGGAAAGCAGACGGTGAAGTCCGGCCACTCCCACATCGTACAGCCGGTCAACCCGGTTACCCAGCGTCTCGGCGGTGAGGGCGGCTTCCTCCGCCACTGCCATATCGCTGGTGCCGCCGGTGGCCACTACAATACGGCCCAGCGCCTTCCGCTCCCCAGGAAAGGCTACGGCCAGCCGGGGAACCGGGTGATAATCCAAGGGGACGGCCTTTGCCACAAAGCTGGCCGCCTCCGGATTCAGCCGGGTGATCAGGATATTTTCACAGCCTCGCTCTCCCATCGCTTGGGCGATACCCGCAATCTGTTCCGGCGTCTTGCCCGCCCCGTATAGAACTTCTGCCGCGCCTTGACGCACCCCTCTATGCAAATCCACCTTGGCATACCCCAGGTCCTCAAAGGGTTCGCGTTTCAGCTGGGACAGCGCCTCCTCCGGAGGGACAGCGCCCTCCGCCACCTGATGCAGAAGCTGTAAAATGTCGTACCGGTTGTCCAATATGCCCCCTCCTCAGTCTGTAGGAATCCTGGGCCGCAGGTCCAGAGTGATTTCTGAAAAGTCCGCCTCCAAAGCGGACAGCAGATCAGCCCGTTGTTCCATCACCAGCGGAAGCTGGCTCTCCAATACTTGCAGTTTACAGCCGCCCGCCGTCAGCCGCAGGCGGAAGTCTCGAAATCCCAGGCCGGAGAGCAAGGTTTCGCCCCACTCCACCTTTTTCAAGCTCTCCCGAGCAATGGGCAGTCCAGCGGGGACCCGGGTAGCCAAACAGGCGTAGGAGGGCTTCTGCCAAGTAAACAGCCCCGCTTGTCTGGACAATTCCCGGATATCCTCCTTCGCCAGTCCACATTCCCGCAGGGGGGATCGAACCCCCAGTTCCGCCAGCGCCCGCATCCCGGGCCGGTCCTCCACACGGTCCGAGACATTGGTGCCCTCCAGCAGTAACTGCAAGCCGTCCCGCAAGGCCCGCTCCTTCAGCAGGGCAAACATGCACCGTTTGCAGTAGTAGCAGCGGTCAGGAGGATTTGAAGCCACCTTTGAATCGGAAAGAATGTCGATCTCAATCACCGTCAGCTCTGTCCCCATTGCCTTACACAGCCGCTGGGCATCCTCCAGCTCAAAGCGAGGCTGAAAGGGCGTCTTTATAAAGTAGGGCCGCAGACTGGCCCCCGCCTGAATGCCCGCCCACAAAAGGTAAGCCGAGTCCACCCCTCCCGAAAAGGCCAGCGCCCCTTTGGGATTTTGCGCAAAATAATTGTCCAGCGTCAATGCCGTTCCCCACTCTCTTTCTGAAAAATAAAAAGCATACCGGTATACGGCATGCCTTCTGGCAAACCCCCAGCTTTCTGGCTGGCGGCACAGCTTTCAAATGATTCTGCCAGGACCTTCTGGTCCATTTACGGCTTCCTGCCGCCTGTTTAGTATAACAAAAGGCTTCCAGTTCTGTCAATATAGGAACCGGACAAAAGCTTCGGATTTTCTTCCAGGCAGACTCCCAAAAAAATTCTTTGAGAAATTTTGAGAAAAGTGTTGACATTGAAAGTCGAATGTGGTAATATCTCTCTTGCGCTAAGGAGTGCAAGCCAATCCCAAAAGCAAGACGCGCGAGTGGTGGAATTGGTAGACTCGCTGGCTTCAGGTGCCAGTGCTCGCAAGGGCGTGCGGGTTCGACTCCCGCCTCGCGCACCACGAAAGTCCTCAGTTGATGATACAATCGACTGAGGACTTTTTAATTTTGTCTATGAAAAAGCCTTGAAATCAAAGGAAAAGCGGGACGCTGGGGGTGCGGATATCCTCCGGCGTCCCGTTGTTGTATGCTCTGCGTCCGATAGCATAGCCCACAATCTGAACAAACGCACAGCTGCCAAGCAGAATCACCATTCTGAAAATTGTAATACGACCAACGGAAATCTTCTAAAATGTTCGTTAACTGCTGCCATTACGCAAAGTGTTCATCTACAATCGCATTTAGCTGCGCAGCGATTTCGGAAAAATCTCGGTTCAAATCCATCGTTTTTACACTAATTTTATTACCGCTCATTTGATAAATGTTATCAGGCTGGATGGTTTCATCTGTCCGGGCATATAGCAGCATGCCAGATACCGTATGTCGCTTTTCGCCAAACTCGGCGTCCTTGTTCTTCACATAGGTGAAACCCTGGCTCCATTTCGAAAAAGCTAAAGCGGCGACGGAGCGCATAGTCAATCATGGCGAGGCTCCGGTCTGCCGTATTCATCATGCCGATGATGTAAAGGTTTCCCGGCACAGAGAACGTAAGCCCGTTGTAGGCAAGCGTGGCTTTCGTGCCTCTGTAGTCGCGCTCAATCAGCATGAGCAGCTCTCCAAAAATCTTACTCATGTTGCCTCGGTTTATCTCGTCGATGATGAAAAAGCAGTCCTTGTCCGGCTGGTTTGCGGCCTTCTGGCAGAAGCGATAGAAAATGCCGTACTTCAGCTCAAAGCCATCCTCAACCGGCTTATAGCCCATCATGAAATCTTCATAGGAGTAGTTCTGATGGAACTGCACAAACTCGATACGGTTCTCGTCTTTCTCACCCATCATAGAATAAGCGAGCCGCTTCGCTGCAAAGGTCTTTCCGACGCCCGGCGCACCTTGCAGGATAATGTTCTTTCTATTTCGAAGCACTGCCGCCAGGTTCTCATACCGTGTTTCGGTCATATAGACCTCTTCCAGAAAATCGTCCTTCGTGTAGGCGTCAATGGTCGATTCTGGCCGCAGCGGATTTTCCTCACGGATGAGGTCGATGATAAAGCCAAACTCGCCTCTGGTCAGCTTGAACAAGCTGCCCTGTGGATTCCGGAAATACTCCATGCGTTCCAGTTCCGGGTATCCCTTCAATGTCGCATAGTCAATCGGAGAGGCCACCCCTTCGACCTTCTCAAAATATATTTCCTCGCCATCCTGCTCCGCACTGATTTTGCCGATTGCCACGATCTGCTTCACAGGATAAGACTCGTAGCCTATAATCATATCTCCGGCCCTGGCGTCCAGAAAGTTCTGGAAAATTCTACGCTTGTTCCCATTATCATTGAATAAGGTGTATGACTGCACTTCACCAACCGCTATGTCGGAAAAACTCCAAATCTTCGGATTTGCATTCAGCCACCAAAAACCATGATTTTCTTCGCCCGGCGCCGCAGCGGCATAAAGCTCTACACCGCACAGATCGACCTGCTCCAAAGCAGCCGCGAGTTCATCGCGTAGCTTCCATACATAGCTTCCTTCCTCATCCTGGCTGGCATTTCTGCCCAAGTACAGAATGGGCCACCATCTTGAATTTTCGTTTTCTCGCTCCATAACTGGGCAGCCAGTCTTTTCCGCAACGCGGCGGGCAATCGCTACGGACCCGCTATTGTAGAAATTCTTTGCTTCACCGTATTTAACAGAGAGCTGTGTGCAGGTAGCTTGACCACCGTAATCCTTCATACGCTTCATAATTTCCAGACTGCCGGTAGTGAATACATCGTCGTCACCGAGCAGGCTAACCCAATCATCTACCGAGAGGCCCGGATCATAATCGGCCGGAAACCACTCCGCTTCGCTCACCGTAGTGCTTTTCTGCGAATAGTAGCGGCTAATGTAAAAGCCCACATCAAATGTCAGCGTCTTCAGCTCTGGATCAGGATAGCAGGTATCTGTGAGCTGGCTTCTCAGCAGATTGACGAGCTCTGTGTCCCGTTTCAATTCCTTGCAAATCTCATCGTAGAGCTTATAACAATTCCGGATGTTATCTGCATAAGCACCTTTTTTGAAACGGCAGCCGCTTTCCAGCTCATCTGCCACGGCTTTGGCCTCACCGAACTTGTAGATGTAATATTTGTCTGGGTAGCGAAGCCACAAGTAGGTGCTGATGGCATTTTCGTACTGATCGTGCTGACTGGCACCGTTTCCGTACTTTTCCAGTAGGATGGAGGACTGCATTTTGAACGCATCAATCCGCTCATACATATCCTTATTTTCATCAAAGAGCACAATGAACATGGAGCGTACTTCTTCCGGTGCTGTCTTGGCAAATCCCGTAATCATTCGTGCCGGGAAATTATTCATGGAAGCCAGCAGGTTATATGTTTTGGCAAGAGATCGTGTAAGCATGCCGGCAAAATCAGCTGCGTTCACATCCCAATTATCCTGAAAGCACTTCACTGCCTCCCATTTATATTTTTCATTCCCCCACTGCGTGGATACAAAATCCTGTTTGTACTTTACCAGCGCTTCCTTCAAGCGTCTCTCTCCAATCGGGAGTGTCAGCGGGGAGTCCCTCTAATTTATCCAGGATTTCTTGGTAGAATCCCTTTGCCTGCTCCTGCTGAGCTTTTTGAAAAATTTTTCCCATTCGAACACCTCGTAATATTTTTATGCTTGTGACGGCTGTGAATAGTGGCTGAAACGAAATCTACCGCTGGTAAAATCAAAATCTGGAGCCCAACCGTTTCTAAAGGCACCATTGAGGATAAGAAAGGAACGGGAGTCTTGTTGCGCTTTGTTGATTGTTGTTGAGTTCTTCCTGACAGTGCCATTATAGCCCTCACCAGCTAAATAATCAATCTACTATTTCAAAAGCTGTTGGCGCTCTTTTTTCCGGTATATACCGAAAAAACAGAATGTTTGTTAACACAAAAGATTTTCTAATTGAGCTTGATTTTCTGATAGCCTTCCTTTAGAATAGAGAGCGTGGGTCAAAGAGACCTGACTAAAAAACGGGAGGCAAGTTCATATGCAAAAACGCATTTTGGTAGTAGACGATGACGACATGAATCTGACACGGACAAAAATCATTTTAAAAGACGAATATGATGTTCTGCTGGCAGATTCCGGGGTACGTGCCCTGCACATACTAAAGAACCAGAAAGTAGACTTGGTCCTTCTGGATATTGATATGCCACTGATGAACGGGATCGAGACTTTTGAGCACATGAAGGAATTCGCCGCAGAGATACCGGTTATTTTTTTAACGGCATCGGGAGATGTAAGCGACGTCGTCGGCGCACTTTTGCTGGGGGCAGTGAATTACCTGCGAAAGCCTTGCCCGCCGCAGGAACTGAAAAAGCGCGTTGCACAGGAGCTTGAGAAAAAATGAAGGCGGGAGAACAGACAAGTATGCATCTGCTGCTGGCTGTTATCACCACAGTTTCCAGCGGGATTTTATGCCTAAGCACAGTGGTTATGGCGTGGGAATTATGGACCATCCCCTTAATTGCCGCCAGCTGCTTCAGCGTATGGTTTTTGCACATCGCAAAACTTGGTTCTGACACATTTTATGAAAATCTTTATGCTGGATTGTTGCTGCTGGAATTCTTTTTCTTCGGCGTACATGAATCCAGCCTTTTTGACGTACCGGCTGTGGCCTGCATTATCATTCTTGCGCTGTTTATGCTAAACAAAACCTGGGTCCTCTATGTGCTGGAAGCTCTCTATGCGCTGATCCTGCTCTACCATGTCTTCATCCTCCGCACCATTTCCACTCAGATCGCGTTCCAAGAGGGTTTTCGCCTGGGTCTTGGCGCAATGGTAACCTTTGGCGGAGTGATGCTGGCGCGATATTGGATCAAGCAGCGCAGCGCCCAGCGGAAATGGTACAACCATGTATTTACTGAGTTGGAAACCGTAGGAAAACAAAACGCTGTGTTTTTATCCAATGTATCCCACGAACTTCGTACCCCCATCAACATGGTGATCGGAATCAGCGAGGTGGCACTGGGAAAGGAGCTCTCTCCGGATATTCGGACCGATATGTCGTCGATTAAGCTGGCCGGAAAACGTCTGTCCAATCAGATCAACAACATGATGGACTATACGGAGATCATGGAAGGCACACTGACTCCGGCAAAGGAAGAATATATGATTACCTCGGTACTGAACGACGTAATCACGATGACCGCGCTGCAAAGCAACCGGAATCATCTGGAAATCGTGTTCGATATCGACCCGCATGTACCGGCTGTTCTCATCGGAGATGCGGAAAAAATTTCCCATGTGCTTAAAATTTTGGTTGAAAACTCCATTAAGTTTACCGAAGAGGGCGGTGTGAATGTCCGCATAGGGTATCGGATGGAAAGCTATGGCGTAAATCTGATTATCGACATTCGGGATACCGGCATTGGTATGACGGATTCTCAGATGCTTCAGATGTATGACGACTTTTACCAAGCGGATTCCGGAACCCGCCGTTTTGTAGGCGGACTTGGCCTTGGGCTTCCCATTGCGCGGGGGCTTTTGAACGCCATGGGCGGCTTTATCCACTTTGAAAGCAAGCAGCAGCAGGGCCTGCACGCCCACATCGTGATCCCCCAGGGCCTGGTGGATCACCGGCCGTGCATCGTACTCAACCATGCGGAGAAGGTGTGCGTTGCCTGCTATTTCCGCCCGGAACTGTACAGCTGCGACGAGGTCCGGGAGTATTATGACGGCCTAATCTTAAACTTGGTGGAAGGTCTTGGTATTAACGGGTATCAGACCCATAATTTTGAAGGACTGCTTAGATTACAGCGCAATCACCCGCTGACCCATGTGTTTATCGCCCAGTCGGAATATGAAGAAAATCAGGACTATTATGAAGAATTGGCCGCCACACTCCGGGTGATTATCATTGCGGACAAGGAATTCACATTGGACAGCACGAGCAGACTGCTTATTATACATAAACCTTTTTCCGCGCTCTCCGTTGCAAACCTGATCAACGGAGAACTGGGCGCCCGAGGTTTCGCAGAGGCTCAGGCCGCCGGGCGAAAGCCCTTTACCTGCTCCGGTGTGCGTGCGCTTGCGGTGGACGACGAGGAAATGAATCTGGTGGTGGCCAAAGGCGTTCTGGGCAGCTATGGGATCGAAGTGGATACCTGCTTGAGCGGACGAGAGGCTTTGGCCCGGTGCAGCAGCGTCTCCTATGATATTATTTTCCTGGACCACATGATGCCAGGCTTTGACGGCGTGCAAACTCTGAAAAAAATCCGTGAACTTAAGGACGGTGCGTTTCAGGAGCTGCCTGTAATTGCACTGACCGCAAATACGGTCAGCGGCGCCCGGGAGATGTTTCGCAGTGAAGGATTCACGGAATTCGTCCCCAAACCCATCGAACGGACTGTTTTGGAGCGGGTGCTGCGCAGAGTACTGCCAAAGCATTTTGTTCAGTATGGAGACGGTGAAGAAGAGGTCGAAATTCTCCTGGAGGACAGTGCGCAGACTGCCCCCGCGCAGGCAAATCTGGAAATTTTGGACCAGAGCCTCGAAGGAACAGACCCCGCTGAGCCGGAAGCGTCTGTGGAAGAAGCCGCAGGTGCGTCTGCAATTCCCTATGACCGGCTGACCCAAGCCGGTATCAATGTGGAACTGGGACTGAATTACTGCGGCGGAGATGAGAGCTTCTTCCGGGACATGCTGCAAATGTTCCATGCCCAGAGCGAAGGTAAAAAGGCGGAGATCATCGCGCTTTATGAGGATGCCAATTGGACAGACTATGCCATTAAAGTCCATGCACTCAAGAGCACCTCGTTGACCATCGGCGCGGAAGCTCTTTCCGCACAGGCAAAGGAATTAGAACTGGCAGGAAAACGCGGCGACGTGGACTTTATTCTGGCAAATCATGCCGCGCTTATGCGTGCGTATGATACAATCTGCGTACAGATCACCGGAATATAGTTGATATTGATCTCATGTTGGAAGGAGTGGGAGTTTGCGTGATAAGAAAATGGTTTGATATCATCTCTGACCACAAGATCGGCCTGCGTGAGCGTATGTTCCGTATTTCCACGGCGATCTGCATGGTCGCGCTGATATTTACCCTGCCTATGGGCAGAAGTATTTTAAATTTGATTCTCCTGGCGATAAGTTTGGCGGCCATTGCGCAGATTGTTCGGATCAGCATTCGCAAAGAACGGGTCCAAACCGGGGCCACCGCGATTGTGATTTTGCTGCTTGCCCTGTTCCCCTTTACATTTTTTACGGCAGGCGGGTTTTACAGCGGGGTACCGGAATGGTTTGTATTCTGCTTTATCTATGTCTGCATTACCTTGCAGGGAAGGCGAATGGCCATATTTTTCGTGCTGTGCGCGGCGGAGACACTGCTCTGTTACGGTATCGCCTTCTATTTCCCCGAATTGGCCGCCCTGAATACCCAGCAGCGTTCCTTCTTTGATTCCGCACTATCCATGGTTATGGTGGGTATACTGACCAGCGTACTGCTGATGTTCCTGAACCGGATGTATGAAGAAGAAAACGCCCTCACTCAGCAGCAGAAAAAGGAGATTGAAGAACTCAATCAGGCGGAAAACCATTTCTTTTCCAGCATGAGCCACGAGATTCGAACGCCCATCAATACAATTATCGGGTTGAACGAAATCACACTGCGGGGCGATATTCCCCAGGAAGTGGCGGAGAACGCCAGGAATATCCAGGGAGCCAGCAAACTTCTGCTTACCCTGATCAACGATATCCTGGACATATCCAAAATCAAATCCGGAAAAATGGAAATCATCAACGCCTCTTATGAGACCGGCACACTTTTTTCTGAAGTTGTCAACATGATTTGGATTAAAGCCAAAGAAAAAGGGTTGGAGTTTAAGCTTCACATAGACCCCTCCATCCCAAGTATGCTCTGTGGCGACGAGGTGCGCATCAAGCAGATTCTGATAAACCTGCTGAATAACGCAGTCAAATACACCAGCGAGGGTTCTGTCACTCTCTCTGTCCGCTGTGAACGTCAGGGGGTCAACCGGGTCCTTGTCTGGTATTCTGTAGAGGATACCGGCCAAGGTGTGAAAAAGGAAAACATCCCGTATCTTTTTAATGCGTTCCGCCGGGTAGATGAAGAAAAAAACCGCCATATCGAGGGGACTGGACTGGGTTTAAGTATTGTGCAGCAGCTGGTTGAATTGATGGGCGGCGAAATTAGTGTGAACAGCGTCTATACCAAGGGTTCAAAGTTTATCGTCACATTGGAACAGGATATCGTGGACGAAAAAGAACTGGGAACCTTTACGCTGGCCTCTCGGGCAAAACTCCACAACGAGGGGATGTATCAACAGAGTTTTGAGGCGCCCGACGCACATATCTTAGTGGTGGACGACAACGACATGAACTTGATGGTCGTGACGAAACTGCTGGCTGAGACAAAAATCCAAATCGATACCGCGTCTAGCGGAGCGGAATGCCTACGATTGACCCAAAATCACCACTACGACTGCATTTTGATGGACCATATGATGCCGGAAATGGATGGAATTGAGTGCCTCCACGCACTGCGCGTTCAGCCGGGCGGGCTGTGCCAGGATGTGCCTGTAGTTGCGCTGACCGCCAACGCAGGCAGCGACAATCAGCTACTTTACCGAAAAGAAGGGTTCAGCGGCTATCTGGCCAAACCGGTCAGCGGTGCACTACTGGAGGCCGCCATGCTGAGTATTCTGCCCAAAGAACTGGTGCGGCTGTGCGAGGACACCGAACAGTCGGAACCGGACAAGGACATCCTGATTTTTGAACAGACCAAGAGACGTTCCGTCCTGGTTACAACAGACAGTGTGTGTGATCTCCCGGAAGCCCTAATCAAGGAATTTGGCATTTCTCTATGTCCTTACTATGTCTGCACTGACGAGGGCCGTTTCCTGGATGGCATAGAGTTACAGCCGGACGAACTGCTGGCCCATATCGTCCAGGGACACAAAGGCTTCTCCCAGCCGCCCGAAGTGGAGGACTATGAACGCTTTTTTGCGGAGAAGCTGACCGAGGCGCAGAATGTCATCCATATCACCATGGCTAAACACGTCAGCCTGGGTTATCAAAACGCCCTTGAGGCGGCAAAGTCCTTTGAAAATGTTACTGTGATCGACTCTGGACATCTCTCCAGCGGATTGGGCCTGGCCGTTTTGTGCGCGGCCAGTTTGGCGGAAAATCATGCGTCGAGAGCGGATATCGCCGCGGCAGTAAAACGGATGGAACGGTTTATTTCCTCCTCGTTTTTACTGAATAGTACCCACATCATGTGCCAGTCCGGACGTATTTCAAAACGTGTGCAAATCCTCTGCGACGCGCTGCTTCTGCACCCAGTCCTTGTACTGAAAAAAAGTAAAATGGTTGTGGGCAATATGACAATGGGCAGTTTTTCCCACACCGCAAAGAAGTATGTCAAATGGATCCTTCAGGAAACCAGAGCCATCGACCGGCGTATTCTGATTATCACATATTCTGGTTTGGATCAAAAAAAACTCCAGTACATTCAAAATTTGGTTCAGCAATACTGCCCCTTTGAACGGGTTTATCTGCAAAAAGCCTCCTCTGCCATTGCCAGCAACTGCGGCCCGGAATCATTCGGCCTGCTGTTTATGCGAAAAGATGATATGGGAATATCGGCGATCCAAATTGTAAAACAGGATGGAGCCGCATAACAGGAAGCAGTTTACCAAAAATTAACATTATATGTGTGAGCCGCTCGGGAGGACACCCGAACGGCTCGTCTTTTATCATTTGATTCACTTAGAACCACCAACCGCGTCTACATATAAAAAGTGTTTGGCAGAACATTTTAGGTTTCTTGCGGAAATCGGTTATTCGTTTCGCCACCGCTTTAAAGTGGGGAACCACCCCCGCATCATCTTTTCCGCCTGTTCCTGGGGCCCGAAAGGATGTCCGTTCTCCTCGTTAAATTTCAGGTTAAAGGCAATGATATCATCCATAGTCGCGTCGGGCGCAGTAAAAGCCCCGTTCTGGTAGCAGTAGCGGCAGTAATCTTCGCTGGGCGTTCCTCCGGCCTCGGAGCCTCTATCCTCGGGTTTGTCAAGCGGCATACCGCAGCACTGGCAAAATGTTCTTTCTTCCATTGGGAAAACCTCCTTATATTGGGCGGGGTCCGTATCCCCGTCTCTGATATCAGGATACACCCGATAACCTGACAGGGTATGTCCGGTTTCACATCGGGTCAGCATTTTTTTTGCCTCGTCCCATAGAATTTCCCGCCAGTAATCCGGAGCCAGCACCTCAACCCGACTGCCAAAGGACAGCAGAAAGGACAACAGCCAGTTGTCCTCCGGAAAGGTACAGGACACCAGAAGCCGCCCGTCCGGCTGGACGGACACCTGCCGCGGGTGGAAGTAGTCCCGCACCCGCCACGCCGCTGAAGGTTCAAATTTCAGCCGCAGGTCCACACCCCGGTATCCCTCCGGAAGGGGGGTCTCCAGCTGCTCCGGCGGCTGTCCCGCCAGACAGGTCCCCTCCTCCAGCGCCAGGTCCTCCATCCGCACCAGACGGAAAATCCGCCAGTCCTGTTTCGTCCGGCAGAAGGCCGACAGATACCAGCACCCGCTCTTGAACACCAGCCGGGCGGGCTCCGCGGTCCGGCGGCTCCGCGCCCCGGCGGAGCTGTAATAGGTGAAGGACAGCGCTTTCCTCGCCAGAATCGCCCCTTTTACCAGGGCGAAATTCTCCCGCTCCGCCGCCCCGCTGCCCCAGTCGGAAAAATCCACCTCCAGCCAGTCGCCCCCCTCCCGGCGGAACAGGGCGGACAGCTTGGTCAGCGCCTGGGCCCCCTCCTGCCCCGGCAGGCTTGACATCTACAACGACCTGAACACGGAACTCAGCAACCTCTTCCTCTGCGTAAAAGAGCGGAGCAACGCCTTGCTCCGGGAACTTGGTTTTCTCCCCATCCACTCCAGGGAGGTCTTTGAGTTCTACAGGGATTTCGCCGCACATAAGGAGGTCACCCTGCGGAACATCCGGGAGGAGCTGCGGGTGCTGGACGAGCCGGCGTGCTTCTCCCCGGAGCAGGCGGCGGAGCTGCGGCCCATCTTTCAGGAGCGGCTGG
>OFGQ01000919.1_pt1 | contig 21285 bp, 19 predicted proteins | sample 1521791 | NCBI WGS metagenome assembly OFGQ01 (sample SAMEA3504116, study PRJEB24116) | mouse gut metagenome | biome: mouse gut; feature: mouse-associated habitat; material: faeces | place: Denmark | collected 2011 | reverse complement strand
ATATTCTCCAAATATTTCAGCAACTTTTTTCACACAAATTTTAGCCCTACGGCACCTTCCTGCTGTCACTCACCGACTTACGCCCGAAAAAAAATTCAAAGGAAACCCGGATCTTGTTCAAGCCAAAAAATAACAGTAAATTTGCCGTAACCAACATGACACATTAGTATATAGAAATGGCACGGCACAATGATATCGGCACGTGGGGCGAGGAGATGGCGCGCGACCATCTCAGGCGCAACGGATACACGGTTGTTGAAGAAAATTCCCTCATCGGACATAATGAAATCGACATCATCGCCACAAAAAATGATACAATAGCATTTGTGGAGGTCAAGACAAGATCAACGCCGTTCGTTGACCCCATCGATGCTATCGACACTAAAAAGATACGCCGAATAGCACGTGCTGCCGACTCTTATCTTCAGACCCACAACGTACGCCATACCCCTCAGTTTGACATTATCACCATCATAGGCACTCCGGAACAGGGCTATACCATCACCCACTACCCCGACGCTTTCCTGCCTCCACTCGCAGGTGCATGGTAGGACCATAGAGTTAATGATTGTTAATCCGCTTGGTTGATAAAACTTTTTGCTTACCTTTGCAATGAAATTAAGTTTGTAATCATTACAAAGTAGTAATAAGTAAGAATATGACCACATCACCTCAATCCATATCCAGAATGCTGACCGAATCGGGCATCAAGCCATCGGCACAGAGGATTGCCGTGACCGGTCATCTGATGACACATCGCACGCATCCTACCGCCGATGACATCTATCAGGCATTATTGCCGGACTACCCCACGATGTCGCGGACCACGGTCTACAACACTCTGAAACGTCTGGCAGAGGCCGGAAAGATCAAAGTGCTGGACTTCGATCCTGTCAACCAGCGATTCGACGGCAACACCGACGAGCACGCCCATTTCGTGTGCAACGACTGCGGAGCGATCCACGACATTGAATCTCCGGCCAAAGCCATCGCTCAACCGGATGGCTACCTCATCACCGAAACCCAGATCCTATTCCGTGGGAAATGCGCCAAATGTCTGGCCAAAGAGACCAACTGATCAAAAAAAACAAAATCAATCAACAATATTCGTAATTTTAAATCCAAATCAAAATGAAAAAGAAATTCATCTGCACAGTATGTGGTTACGTTCATGAAGGCGAAGAAGCTCCCGAAAAATGCCCTATCTGCAACGCTCCCAAAAGCAAATTCAAAGAACTTGACGAATCAGCTGAACTCGAATTCGTGACCGAACACGAAATCGGCGTTGCCAAAGGTTGCGACGAAGAAATGATCAACGACCTGACCGCCCACTTCAACGGAGAATGCGGCGAAGTAGGCATGTATCTTGCAATGTCGCGCCAGGCCGACCGCGAGGGCTATCCCGAAATCGCAGAGGCTTTCAAGCGTTACGCTTGGGAAGAAGCAGAACACGCTGCCAAATTCGCCGAACTCCTTGGCGAATGCGTATGGGACACCAAGACCAACCTTGAGAAACGTATGGCTGCCGAATCGGGTGCCAATGCCGACAAGATGCGCATCGCACGCCGTGCCAAGGAACTCAACCTCGATGCTATCCACGACACCGTTCACGAAATGGCAAAGGACGAAGCTCGTCATGGTCAGGGTTTCCAGGGCCTCTACAACCGCTTCTTCAAGAAATAAGAAACAGCTTTTCTACATCTATATCGGCAGCGGACACCCACGTCCGCTGCTTTTTTCTTATCCTGCAATCCATGAACAGACAGGCCGTCACCGGCGTTTATCTCATGCATAGAAATCAGTTTAATCCAATTCCATAATGAAAACCGTAAAAGACACCCTGCTGCAACGGCGCAGCATCCGCCGATACGAGCGTCAACCGATCACCGAAGAGCAGATGGGATTCATCCACGCCGCCATTCGCAACACCCCTACAAGCTACAATGGCCAGCAATTCTCCGTCATCGACATTACCGACCAGCAGCTCAAGGAGCAGCTCTACGAACTGACCAATCAGAAACAGATCAAGACCTGCTCCCACTTCCTGCTTTTCTGCGCCGACTTCCACAAGATAGCCCTCGGCGCAGCGGCAAAAGATATTGAGATGCCTGAATTCTGCAACACGATGGATGGCGTTTTAGTAGGGACAATCGACGCATCGCTCGCCATGATGAGTGCCGTGGCTGCCGCCGAATCCATGGGTCTCGGCACATGCTGCATAGGCTACGCACGCACGGCTGCCCCGGAAGAGTTCGCCCGTCTGCTCCATCTGCCCCAAGGCGTGATGGCCGTCTGCGGACTTGCCATCGGTGTGCCTCGCGAGATGCCCGACCTGAAGCCAAAGCAACCCGACACGCTCGTAATCCACCGCGACCGCTACGCCGACGATGCCACCCTGCGCGACGCTATCCTCAACTACGACCGCACGATAACCGCCTACAACGCCACACGTTCCGGCACAAAAACCGACAACGACTGGGTGGGGCACATCCTCGGCTACTACCGCGAAGCCCTCTCCTACCACATGCTCGACTATCTCCGCTCGCAGGGCTTCGATCCCCGACGCTGACCAATCCTTCCGGATAACGGGTAAAACAACAATGGCTGCCACCTGAAATTCCTAAAAGGATACTTTCAGAGAGGCAATCATTTCCATTGGCCTCAAGGAGAATGTGTAAGTGTACAGATTGGAGTCAACAAGATAGGAGTAGCTGTAGTTGCCGACGTTGCACAGATTGCGTGCGCTAAGCCCTAATTCAAATATCCTCCATGTATATTTGACACCACAGTCCACAAACGCACTTGACTTGAACACGCCGTCGGCAACCTCATTCCGTCGCCAAGCCACATCGCAGCCAAGCTCAAGCGATCTGACCGGATGCGTGCTCACTGTCAGTTTGCATGTCAGATCCGAGCGACCGGTGCTGAAGCCCACGGCCTTGATGCGCTGCAACATCCTGCTGTAGCTGACATCCACCCCGATATCAAGATAATGCCTCACCGGCGTACTCGTAATCGAAGGGTGCAGCACTAAGCTCATCGTACCGAGTCCCATAAGGCCGCTGTTGCGTATAACGGTCTTAGACATGTATTCCCATCCGCCGTCGAATGCAAACAGCGTGTTCCAACTGAACACTTTCTTTGAGACCGAACCAGTTATATTGGCCATCTCAGAATGGTTCTTCCCCTGGCTGACATTCGTTACGATCTCATCCGGCGTGACCTCAAGTCCGCTCAGATGGTCGGACTCTCCCCGGCGGTAGGTAATGTTCAACGACGAAAAGATGCCCTCTATCGTGTTTCTGAACGACAGGCTTGCCATAGCATATACACTTCTCCGCAGGCCAAGCAAACCCGTCCCCGGGCTTGAGAGCTGATTATAGTTCACGTAGACAGGGTTCATTATGAAATCCGTGATTCCCCCAAGCCGGGACTGGTAGCCCACTGTCCACACGCTTTTCACATTGCCAGCCATGCTGTAATTCACCGTGGCTTTCACGTCGACATCCACTCTTTCATTTCGGTGGGAGCGTCCGGCAAGAGCGTCGCTGAAATCCGAATGAAACAGCTGCACCGGCACCACCAGATTCACTTGCAGGCGACTGTTGGGCCGATATTGGTAGGCCGGTTCTGCAATAACTGTCAGATAATAACCACCCACATCGTTTCCTGTCAACGCCTCGCCCCCGGCCTCCCCCATCGACTCAAACCGGTCATAGCGCGATCGTACAATACCGTTCAGCCCGATCGACGAGCTCCCGGACAGGAGCCAGGAATAACCCATCGTGGCATTGGCCTTGACAAACAAGCCTTTCAACCGCTGGTCGACATATCCGGCATCGCCGTCTTTCTCAACACTCAGTTTCTCCACCGGAGTCGTACCGGCCTCAATGTTAGCCTTGAGATCAATCAGACTTTTGGAAAACCGGAAAATCCCCTCGAAGGCGTTGCGGAGATTATAGTCGTCCGTCCCGGCTGTCTGCAAGATACGGCTACCGTTGCCGACATCACGTCCACTCCAATTGAAATGACCAACGAACGACGTTGTGTTCCTGATATATTGTTCAGCAACATTCTTTTCAAGCCTCACACTGAATTTAGCTTCCCGACGATGGTTGCGTCCGCGCGACGATTCGTTGAACACCACATCCGCCCCTCCGTCGGCCACATAGCTGATTGTCTCAGCGTTATAATACCGGTTGTTGTCGTCCGAATAGTCAGCATTGAACGCAATGGTCATATCCTCGCCAATCTTCACAAGGCTGTTGGCTGTAGCCATCAGCGACGTATTGAACAGAAAGCGCGACGATGGGATATTGAGTCCTCCGTAGGATGGTCTTGGAAACATGCCGTAGGCCACCGTCGACCCTGTTTCTCCCTCTGGGATCATGGAGCGCGTCTCGCTGCTGTACGACCTCCCGGAATTATTCCCTTTCACCGACGCAATAGTCTGCATCTTTGACCCTATGAGCATACCGAACCCCTCCCCGAGCCATCGCGCCTGATCCGCATGACCGGCACCTCCGCCACCTATAACGTATCCGATGGGCTTAAGCAGACTTTTCCGCTTCAGTTTCAGATTGATTGCCGCCTTATCCGTAGTCTCAATATCCTGCAACACTTTCTTGGCCTGGTGGTTCTCATAGACATTCACCGCAGCCACATCGTCGGGCGAAATGTTGCGTGTAGCCATCACATACCTGCCATTCAGAGCATCCAGACCCTCAATATAGAATTTGTTGATCGCCTCACCATTATAATATATCCGGCCGTTTTCCTCCACGCTGATTCCGGGCATCTTTTTCAAAACGTCCTCTATGCTGCGGTCCGACAGGCTCTGGAACGACGCCACATCGTAGGTCAGTGTATCGCCACGCGATTTTATCGGTGGCACCCTGACCACCACCTCCTTCAGATTGATCGACGATTCCTCCATCACGATCTCACCGCCATCAACTGCTTTTGCCACGGGAATGCTGAGAGGCTTGAAGCCCAGAAAAGAAAACACGAGATTATATCCCACGGCAAGACTGTCGGCACACTCTATGGCATACCGTCCGTCGCTTCCGCTTCTGACAAATGCCACCGGAGCATCCGACGCATCACGGATCGACACCAGAACGCCGGCCATCACTTCGCCACTGCGCTCCTTCACCACACCACGGATCGATCTGGCATAGGAGCCGAACCACACAACCAGCCATAGCCCCAACGCCAGAATCAATCCAAGCGGCAGTTCATTCCTTTTCAATCGCATTATAGAACAGGCTTCTGACGGGTTTATCGTACGAGCCGTCGGCTTTCATCGGTGCAGCCGGCATCCCGGACATGAAATCGCCCGGATAATCCTTATATTCCTGCAACATTTTGTTGAATTTCTCGCGCGAGGTCTTAAAAAAGGATCTGAGATCATACCCGAACTCGCGGTCGCTGTTTCTCACGGCTATAGCCTCAAACACATGCTCACTGTCGGCATCCTCCACCTTCAGGATCAGTCCCGGCAGATTGCCGAACTTCCACGGGCCATTGTCCTGCGGTATATCCATGCTGTACCATGCCTTCCAACTGCGGCCACGGAAATCGGCCGTCGCACAATGGCACTCATAGCCGCAAACCTCAGCCGTTTCCGGCAGCAGCGTCCAGTGAAGATCGTTTATCGAGTCCGCATAGACATAATAATCGATAAACACCTTATCGTGTACCAACATCGAACCATCGCCGAGCCGCTTTACTATGTCATCCAGAGATCCACGCATCGATCCGCCAACGCTATTGGAGATCTTGCGATATTCATTAAACGTCATTGGTTTATTATTATAAACGCCCACTATCACCGAGTCGACTTTATATTGTCTGTAATTCGAATATCGGCTGGCATCTCTCCCTATCTCAAGTATATAGAACGATTCCCGGCTCTCATCTTTTTTAGGATCATAGATTTTGTGGGAATAGATACACTCCATGACGCTACGGCCCAGTGGCTCCACCTCAGCAGAACAAGCCGGCCCATCATCTCCACCCGTAACTTTATACTCCGAAAAGCCCGGAACCGCCATAACGGCGACCAACAAAAACGACAATAGTCCTCTCATGATAAAATAATATAAACATAATGGACTACCATATGCATAATATGGTAGTCCCGAATAGATTCTAATTAATTCATCCCTTCTTTAAGATCAGTGATTGTTTGTTCCCCACCATTTTCTCCACAGAAGATATCCTCTAATTCAGCATAATATTCTTCTGCTTCTTCAGGTGTCTCAAACCAAGAAGCATCGACTGTATAAATTTTATAACCGCAGGAACCTTCCCAAAGGATAGTAGCAGACGCGCCAAGCATTGAAGCTGCGCACAGCATAGTTAGAATGACTTTTTTCATTGTCCGTTTTTTTTAATTTATGAATAAAATATGGCGCCATTTATTTTTACAAGGATATGTACCCGACCAAAGCATATTCAGTCGTCAGGAACCGCAGCTGATATGTACCTCTGAACATAGCCAGTGCCTCTACAAACTCATGTTCATCAACATATGTAACCAGACATATATTACCAGCCTCATCCCATAGTTCATACGATAACACTACATCATCGGCAACCGGCGAATCTATCTCCACACCATCTTCACTTATGGTACAAACAATCCGCCGTGCAACAGTTCTGCGTCCAACCTCCGGATCCTCTATAAGCGATGTATCAATAGGGGTTAGATAGGTAATGTACGATGTCTCACCCATTACAGTCAGGATGCTGCTAACAAGTAAAAATGCCAATGCAAGTAATCGATTATATTTTCTCATTGCTTTAAAATTTCTCATGCAAAACTAACCCCTATCATAATTCGATTCAATTATTTTTGTTTGAAAATTGTTTGAAAAACGACAAAATCAAACAAATATCGCCAATTTTCAAACAAAAAGCATTATTGCTATTCATAACATCCGGATAACACAATCCATATCCTTTGTCCCAAGTTTTTTCCCAAGCAACTTTTTACACAATATTTCACGTCTATACGTAAGTGTCCCCTTTGTCCTTCCAAATAGTATTGCTGACTGCGTTGGTGAAAATCCACACTTAATCAACAACGCCAAATTTATCTCATTATATTTCAATTTTCCATCAGCTAATGTCTGTAGATTATTCATGAATTCACCATTGTTATCCATTACAGCCATCCTCAATTTGTCCCAAAGATCCGAATTTTCCGGGATAGGTCGTTCCTGATCAATGTAGCATTGAATTTCCGACATCAATTCAGGTTCAAGTATATATGTATTACCATTCTCCGATGCCGAGAGACGGCATTTCAAAGTCAATATCTCATTTCTCAGACGTTGCCGTAAACAATCAGCATCAGTCTTAGACTTTATTGACTCACACACCGGATCTTCCGTCATTCCACACACGGATCCGACATTTCCCAATCTATATTTCATGTTGGAAATCATATTCAAAGCCTCATGGAGCTTTATCAAATGACGAGTATTCCGATATTTCAAATAAATCACAACAACACACAGAAACAGCAATAATATGAAAACAGCTATCACGATAATCCACATGTGATCGCGACTACGCTCTGCTTTCAAACGCTCCCTTTCATGCACATTGTAATTGTAACATGAATTCTGTGTCACAATCTGCTCAGACTCAAAAGAATTAATATAGTCATCCATATCTTAATTATAAGACTCAATGTATTCCATAATATCGTCTTTATCTACAAGTTTAATTTCTTCCGAAGATAAAAGGATCTTATAAGCATTCAGTCTGTAATTCAAGACTTTGCTATCCAACAACATCTTAGAATACATATACGCTGAGTCGTATAGTCCAGCATTGTGATATATTTCTGCCGCGTATGCAATAGCCGTAGATCTATAACCATCCGGCACCGATTCTGGCACACCACGAATTATAAGAAGTGCAGAATCAAGATTACCATTATCACACTCAATCGCAGCAAGATACATATCATGTACAGCCGTATTTTCAGGTAAAGTTGTTTCAGATAGACTTCTGATATTCTTAAAATGTTTTTTTGCACGATCATATTGTCCTGAATGAACGAGAACCGCACCAAGCAATTGTTGATCCAATACAAGATTTACACTATCATCATATACTGAATCTAACTTTACAAGTTCCACCAAGTATTTTGCCGCCTCATCGTATAAGCGCAACTTATTAAGCAACCGACCGGTTTGACTCAGCACATGTCCGCGCAGTTTCTGATTATCCGTGTCGGCCGGCAAGCGGTCAAGAGCATCTTGAAAATAGCGCAATGACGTAGGATAATCACCAAGATCACTATACACACGGCCTCCATAGTACAAAGCCTCCGCATAGAGATCATCGTCACCATGCGACTTATAATAATCAATCACCTTAATCACCTCGCTATCCGACTCATGCCTGACATACGCTTTGTCGGAGGCTTTGATTTTCAACAGTTCGTAATAAAAACTATCCCCAGCCGACATCTCAGCCCTGTCTATTCTCTCCAGCGAATCAAGCGCTCCTCGTGGATTATCATCCATCATTGCATCTATCCTCACCAATCGACTGTCAATCCTATCATCGCCACAACCAATCAGCAGCGACGACATAAGTGCAAGTATAATTATTGTTTTTATTCTCATATATGCAAAACGTATCTCGCAAATATAGAAACTATTTTTTATAAACATAAAATCATAAATGAAACAAAAATGCATATTTTTTGATTACAAACTTTTTGAATGCGGATTCCAAATCGGAAAGTAAAATATGAGCCGTTACGGAAAGAGTCTTCATTCTCACCTTTGATGATAATTTGATGAAGGCCGACATAATTGTATACGGACAGCTCCGCATCCTCGACCATGCAGCATCGGACAGTTAAGACACCATGGCGCAATCCCTACAGGGATGTGTAGGTATCAGGTTGATCAGCAGCAGTTTTGAGGGTGACCCCAGAATCATCAATGGCTGAGGGTGGACGGCTCGGAGAGCCGTTACCCCGATCGGGTCGGCGAATGGGCGAGCGAAGCCGTTCGCGCCATGTATTAATGCATTATGGCACTGTATCCTGCGACTCCGATCTGAAGGATGAGCACTATCCACATCAAGATGCTATTCCGTTGTCGAGCCCACAGCATGCCTGCGAAATACATCAACCCACTGAGCGCCAACAATCCGTAGGCTATGATATCGGAGAGGGATGTCGAATTGTCGCACAGGCCGGTGCCGACAGCATATATCCCGACAATAATGCAACCCACCTCGATAACACGATAGAAAAGGCTGTTGTATATTTTATATGATTGTCCTTCCATGATATTCAACGTAAGTTTTATAACAGTCTATCTGCAACATCCCGAATCCCTGTCATCACCATGGATTCAAACGCAAATATAACAATTTATTCCATATACCTGCCCATGTTGGGGCAGCGGTGCCATTTTTTCCGGACGCGCCATGGCGCAGTCCCTACAGGGATGGGGGGTCAGGTTGATCCGCAGCAGTTTTTAGGATGTGGCGGTCGGGGTCACCGCACTCCGTGCGGTTGGCCGGAATCATCAGCTGGTGGGTGTGGCGGTAGACAGCTCGGAGAGCCGTTACCCCGACCGGGGCGGCAAATGGGCGAGCGAAGCCAGAAGCAATTGGTTGATGCAAATTATCGACAATGTCATATCGGTGTTGGCCGAAATCATTGCCGATGCCTGTAGGGACTGCGGCACCGCGTCCGGATAACACACGGATAATCAGTTTGTTTACACAGATGGACGAAGCCGGACGCGCCATGGCGCAGTCCCTACAGGAATGGGTAGGTATCAGGTTGATCAGCAGCAATTTTGAGGGTGTGACGGCCGGGGTCACTGCACTTTTCCGGCTGTTTTGAGCAAAAATTTGCGGCAGCCGACTTTTTTGCGTAATTTTGCAAGGTTTTCCGATAGAAAGCCTGCAAAATATTTTGTATCACAATTTGCACCAAACAGTTCTATCGCATGAACAATCCAAAACCTGCGCTGCTGATTCTGGAGGACGGCACGCGTTTCGAAGGCCTTTCCTTTGGCTATGAAGGCTCGACATCGGGCGAAGTGGTGTTCAACACCGCCATGACCGGCTATCCCGAGAGCCTCACCGACCCGTCTTACGAGGGTCAGATCCTTGTCACCACCTATCCCATTCTCGGAAACTACGGAGTGCCCCCACGGCGCGAGAAAGACGATGTCAGCGAGTACTATGAAAGCTCTCGCATCCATTGCCGTGCCATCGTGGCCCAGGACTATTCGTGGCAACACTCCCACTGGCAGGCCGACCGCTCGCTGTCCGAGTGGCTCTGCGAGGAAAAGATTCCCGGGATCTATGGCATAGACACCCGTGCGCTCACGAAGCATCTGCGCGACAAGGGATCGATGCTCGGCAAGATAATAGTAGAGGGCGCGGAAGATCCGGGGTTCTACGATCCCAACAAGGAAAATCTGGTGGCTAAGGTGAGCTGCCGCGAGGTAGAGTATCATGGCAATGGCGAAAAGACCGTGGTTCTCGTTGACTGCGGCGTCAAACACAACATTATCCGCTGCCTGACCCGTCGCGGTGTCAGAGTGGTGCTCGTGCCGTGGGACTATGATTTCAACCTCATCCCCTACGACGGTCTCTTCATCTCCAACGGCCCCGGCAACCCCGACATGGTCGACACTACGGTTGAAAACATCCGCAAGGCCATGGCCACAGGCAAGCCAATATGCGGCATCTGCATGGGCAACCAGCTGCTCTCGAAAGCAGCCGGAGCCTCCACATATAAATTGAAATATGGCCACAGAAGCCACAATCAGCCCGTCAGACAGGTCGGGACTGACAGATGTTTCATCACATCGCAGAACCATGGCTTTGCCGTCGACTCCGAGACTCTGCCCCCCGACTGGGAACCGCTGTTCGTCAACATGAACGACGGAACCAACGAGGGCATCCGCCATAAGTCTCTCCCCTATTTCTCCGCCCAGTTCCATCCCGAGGCAAGCAGCGGGCCCAAAGACACTGAATTTCTTTTCGACGATTTTGTTAAACTCCTCTAATCCCCCTCCCATCAACAATGACATCCACCAACATTGACACCTCAATACGAAAAGTGCTGCTCTTAGGCAGCGGCGCACTGAAGATCGGCGAAGCCGGCGAGTTTGACTATTCCGGATCCCAGGCTCTCAAGGCCTTGAAGGAAGAGGGGATCACGACGGTGCTCATCAACCCCAACATAGCCACCGTGCAGACCTCCGAAGGCGTCGCCGACAAGATCTATTTTCTTCCGGTCACGCCTTTTTTTGTAGAAAAAGTCATCGAGCGCGAACGCCCCGACGGCATAATGCTCGCTTTCGGCGGCCAGACGGCTCTCAACTGCGGTGTGGAGCTATATGAATCGGGCGTGCTCGAACGCCATGGTGTCAAGGTGCTGGGAACCCCCGTACGTGCCATCATGGACACGGAGGACCGCGAGCTATTTGTCCGTAAGCTCGACCAGATCGGAGTGAAAACGATCAAAAGCGAGGCCGTCGACAACGTTGAGGGCGCACTGGAAGCCGCCCGTAGGCTCGGATTCCCGGTGATAGTACGCGCGGCCTACGCTCTGGGCGGTCTTGGCAGCGGCTTCTGCGACAACGAGACTGAGCTGATCGAGCTGACAGAAAAAGCTCTGTCGTTCTCGCCACAGGTGCTGGTGGAGAAATCGCTCAAAGGATGGAAGGAAGTGGAATACGAAGTGGTCCGCGACCGCTTCGACAACTGCATAACGGTCTGCAACATGGAGAATTTCGATCCGCTCGGCATCCACACCGGCGAATCGATCGTGGTGGCTCCCTCGCAGACCCTGTCGAACGAGGACTACCACTATCTGCGCAAACTCGCCATCAAGATCGTGCGCCATATAGGCATCGTCGGCGAATGCAACGTGCAATATGCCTTCGACACCGATTCGATGGACTACCGCGTGATCGAGGTCAACGCCCGTCTGAGCCGCTCTTCGGCTCTCGCTTCGAAAGCCACCGGCTATCCCCTGGCATTCGTGGCCGCCAAGCTCGGCCTCGGCTTCGGATTGTTCGACCTGCGCAACACGGTGACCAAAGTGACCTCGGCATTCTTCGAACCGGCCCTCGACTATGTGGTCTGCAAGATTCCGCGATGGGATCTCGGCAAGTTCCATGGCGTGCGCCGCGAGATCGGTTCATCGATGAAATCCGTCGGTGAGATCATGTCGATCGGACGCACATTTGAAGAAGCCCTCCAGAAAGGCCTGCGCATGATCGGACAGGGCATGCACGGATTCACAGGCAACCATCCCCTCAAGGTGGCCGACATTGACCACGAGCTGTCGACCCCAACCGACAAACGCATCTTCGTCATTGCCCAGGCCATGCAGCAGGGCTACGACGTGGAGCGCATCCACGCCCTGACAAAGATCGACCGCTGGTTCCTCTACCGCCTGCAGAACATCATCGAAACATCAGACGAACTGCGCGGATGCAGCGGCATTGAATCAATCGCCACACCGCTGCTCAGAACAGCCAAGCAGCAGGGATTCTCCGATTTCCAGATCGGACGGCTCGCCGGAAACAGCGGTGAAGATCCGGAAAAGTTGGCAATGGACGTGCGCCGGATGCGCCTCTCAGCCGGAATAAGACCCGTAGTCAAGCAAATCGACACTCTGGCCGCCGAATATCCGGCCATGACCAATTATCTGTATCTCACCTACAACGGCACTGAAAACGACATCGAAGCCCCGACCGACCGACGCTCCGTGGTGGTTCTCGGATCGGGAGCCTACCGCATCGGATCTTCCGTGGAGTTCGACTGGTGTTCGGTCAACGCGCTCCAGACCGTCAAGAAAGAGGGCTGGCGTTCGGTCATGATCAATTATAACCCGGAGACGGTATCCACGGACTATGATATGTGTGACCGCCTCTACTTCGATGAGCTGACTTTCGAGCGCGTGATGGACATACTCGACATCGAGCAGCCCCACGGCGTGATTCTGAGCGTGGGCGGACAGATACCCAACAATCTGGCAACACGTCTCGACCGGGAGCACGTCAACATCCTCGGGACATCGGCCAAGAGCATCGACAACGCCGAGGACCGCAACAAGTTCTCCGCAATGCTCGACAGGCTCCACATCGACCAGCCGCGCTGGCGTGAGCTGACAAGCTTCGAGGATATCAATTCGTTTATCGACGAGGTTGGATTCCCCGTCCTCGTCCGTCCGAGCTATGTTCTCTCCGGCGCGGCAATGAACGTTTGCTCCAACCCCGACGAGCTCCACCGCTTCCTGCAGCTGGCGGCAGAGGTGTCGAAGAAACACCCCGTTGTGGTCAGCGAATTCATCCAGAACGCCAAAGAGATCGAGATGGATGCCGTGGCGCAGGACGGAGTGATCAAAGCCTACGCTATCTCGGAGCATATAGAATTTGCCGGCGTACATTCCGGCGACGCAACAATCCAGTTCCCTCCGCAGAAGCTCTACGTCGAGACAATGCGACGGATCAAGAAAATCGGACAGCAGATAGCCGGTGCCCTCAGCATCTCCGGACCCTTCAACATCCAGTTCCTTGCCAAAAACAACGACATAAAGGTTATTGAATGCAACCTCCGGGCTTCGCGATCCTTCCCATTCGTCAGCAAGGTACTGAAGATCAACTTCATTGAGCTCGCCACCAAGATCATGCTCGGAATCCCGGTGGAGAAACCCGAAAAAAGTGCCTTCGACCTCGACTACGTGGGCATCAAGGCATCGCAGTTCAGCTTCTCCCGACTACAGGGTGCCGACCCCGTGCTCGGAGTCGACATGGTGTCCACAGGCGAAGTAGGCTGCATAGGGGTCGACACCTCGGAAGCCATCCTCAAATCAATGCTCTCCGTCGGCCTCCAGATCCCACGCAAAGGAGTCCTCCTGTCAACAGGCACCGCCAAGCAGAAAGCAAGCATGCTCGAGGGCGCCGCAATGATGAGCGCCTATGGTCTGCCCATATATGCGACACCCGGCACAGCACGGTTCCTGAACGAGAACGGAGTAAAGGCAACCGAAGCCTTCTGGCCATCGGAACCCGACCGGCAGCCCCAGGCTCTCGATCTGCTCCACGACCGCACGGTCGATTTCGTTGTCAACGTGCCGAAAGATCTGACCCCGACCGAACTCGGAAACGGGCACAAGATCCGCCGCGCAGCCATCGACCTCAATATCTCGCTCCTGACCAACGCCCGTCTGGCATCCACATTCATCAGAGCATTCACATCACTCTCGCCCGACGAAATACAGATCATACCATGGGACGAGTATTGACCCTCCGGCAGTGTGCCGACAACGCTATCCGCAGGCTTCTATCCGAGTATCCCGACGGAGAAGCCCGGTGGATGGTGCGCATCATATTTGAGAAACTCAAAGGCTGGAACCGCACGGAAATGATGATCCGCGCCGACCAGGAGATAAGTCCGTACATAGCAGGAAAAGTCGATGAGATCACACGGCGGCTGCTCGACCACGAGCCTATACAGTATATCCTCGGCGAAGCACGCTTCTACGGGCTGACACTCAACGTGACTCCCGACGTGCTTATTCCACGCCCGGAGACAGAGGAACTCGTCGACATGATCGTGGCCGATGCCCACGGACGCAGCGATCTGCGCGTAATGGATCTATGCACCGGCTCAGGATGCATAGCCATAGCCCTGGCACGCAATCTGCCGTTCGCCGAGGTCACAGCCGTCGACATATCCGCCAAAGCCCTCGAAGTAGCCGCCGGAAATGCAACATTGACAAAAACGACGATCCATTTCCGCAATGCAGATGTGCTCTCCCTCCCAAGGCCCGACAAAGCCGACATGGATATCATTGTCAGCAATCCCCCCTATATCGCCGAAAGCGAACGCACCGCGATGGATCCCAACGTGCTCGACCACGAACCGTCGCTGGCTCTATTCGTGCCCGATTCAGACCCCTTGAAGTTCTACCGGGCCATCAGCTCATATTCACGGCTTGCCCTGCGCCCCGGAGGACGCCTCTACTTCGAGATCAACCCCCTCTTCGCTCCACAGCTCCGGTCAATGCTGGAGGCCGACGGATGGACAGAGATAACCGTCACTCCCGACATGCAGCGCAAACAACGCTTCATCTCGGCAACAGCCCCTGCTGAATAACCCCCATCCCCCTGTCGGCAAATGAAACTCCGTGGCAAAAAGCAACCGGTCAAACCCCAAGCCGCCCTCATACGGCTCGAAGATCTATGCGCACGTTCCGAACAATGCTCCTTCGACCTGCGACGCAAAATGTCGCAATGGGGCATATCATCCGCCGATGCCGACAACATAATAACCCAACTGACCGAAAACCGCTTTCTCGACGACTCACGCTTTGCACGGGCCTACACACGGGACCGATACCTCTATGCCAAATGGGGACGGCGCAAGATAACCACCGCCCTCTATGCCAAACGCATCGACAAATCAACCATCGACGATGCCCTGTCCGAAATCGACATGCGACGCTACGCAGCCATAGCATTCAAAGCCATAGCATCGAAACTGCGCCAGATGCCGGACGAAATGACCCACTTTGAAAAACGCCAGCGACTCATACGCTTTGCCATTGGCCGTGGATACGAAACATCCCTTATCTCCAGAATACTTGAAAGCTCACGCCTATGGCAATCATCGCAGGAATAAAACAATGGATAGCCGACCTCTCCGGCATCCTCTTCCCTCGCCTATGCGAAGTGTGCGACAAGCCACTCGTCCACGGCGAAGACTTCATCTGTCTGGAATGCCGCGTCAACATGCCCCTGTGCGACATCCACCGCGACAATTTCAACTCAATCCATCAGCGGCTCATGCGCAAAGTCCCCATCGAACGCGCCGCCGCATATTTCCACTACCACCGCGAAAGCCCCTACACAAACCTGATCATGTCGGCAAAATACCGTGGCCGTCCAATCATAATCCGAAAACTCGGCGCAGAATTTGCACGTAAGATAAAACCAGATGGATTCTTCGATGGTATCGACGCAATCATCCCCGTACCCATGCACCCCTCAAAGAAACACCGCCGAGGCTACAACCAAGCCGAGATACTCGCCATGGGACTGCACGATCAAACCGCACTACCAATACTCAGCAACCTGATCGCCACTCGACCACACTCCACCCAGACACGCAAAAACGCATACCGACGCTGGCTCAACGCCCAGCACACATACAAACTCAACCACCCCGAACAGCTGACCGGCCTCCACATCCTGCTCGTCGACGATGTAATCACAACCGGATCAACCCTGATGGCCTGCTGCAAAGCAATCCACTCCGCCTGCCCCTCAGCCCACATCTCCATCCTGACCCTCGCCGCCACCCAACTCCAATAAACCCCTTATCCACTCTTCCCACTCATCATCCCCGTCGGGGTAACGGCTCTCCGAGCCGTCTACCGGTGCCCTCTCAACCCCTCAACCTCCCAACACCCGGCATCGTCGCCGCCATCATCCTGTTACGCTCCATCCGGAAACCATTGAACGTATCTATCAGATCCAGCATCGCTATTGCCGACGTGTGCAGTTGGCTGTCGAGCGTCGCCGCCGACGTCTGATAGGCCGGCATGCGCCCTCGCAGGTTCTCGCTCACACCCGAGATCTGCTGAAACAGGTTGAGCTGCGTCTCCAGCATACGGTAAGCCCCCGGATTCTCACATGCCCCCACAACCTGATGCGGCTCCGACGACCCACCCCCGGGGCGATAGGGGAGAACCGAATCGCTGCGTGCCCATGCCGCTCCCAGCTCATCCCAGCTCATCGAATCGATCTTCTGATCCTCCGGAAACAGCAGCACCCCTTTTGCCGACACGCTCATTATATGGTCGATCAGTGTGATGATCCTGTTGATATGACGTTGCTGACCGATGACATCCTCCACCAGCGAATGAACCTCGCCGTCGATCAGCGGATATAGCTTCAGCGCGAACGGGTGGGAGCCATGGCCGAACGGCGAATCGTAATCGTCGAGCAGCAGACCCGTCGGAGCGTAGACCCGGCAGTGCCAGCGCAGCGTCGTCGACGGCCTCACGTCAATCCCGGCCTCTCCTGATCCGTTGCGCAGCTCATTGATGTTATGCAGACGCGTGCGGCTGTTGTTGTCCGCCACGAAAAAAGATCCACGTTCGCGGTCGTGGCAGCGGAGCAGCGTACGGCTCTCGAGCGTCCACACCTCGATCACGCGGCAGCGCCCGGCCGGAGCGCGGAAGAAATGTGAATCGCCGTCGCTGCTCCCTATCTGCGATGCCGATAGCGGCTCCGCATCCCGGGCGTAGGCGCGGCCTATAGCCTCGGCTTTCGACGGCGTGCTCCCATAGCGCATCACGACCTCGCGCAGACTCATCGCACGCAGCATCCCGATCAGCTCAATGTCCAGACCTCGGGGATCGCAGTAGCGGTTCACGAAAAAATCATCGGGGCTGACATTGTCCACCCACACCCCCGAGCCTCCGGGGCGTTTCTCCGCCACGATGCGCTGGATCGCACACCCCGAGATCAGGAACTCTTCGAGCATACGGCAGTCCATCTCGGTCAGGCTGTTGCGCCGGGCGGTAGCACTGTCCGGCTCGCTTGCGCCGGCATTGCCGTCGTTCTCGGCAAGCGACGATCGGAAATTTCCAACCACCGATTTGATCAGTTGGCGGATCACATTGTTGGTAAGCGGTGTCTGACCGCAGATCTCGGCATAGGCCCGTTCGCTCATCCTGTCGCCGTCGGGGGTGGTGATCATGTCGTCCCACTGACGTCCGTAGGCGAATTTCTTGTAGCGGCTGCGACGTTTACGCAGCTCCGCGCCTGCCTGCCATGCCTCAAGGGCAAGATTGAATGTTGACATAGTATTGATTTAAAGTAAATATAGACATAAATAATTGTTATCCTGGTAGGGACTGCGCCATGGCGCGTCCGGCTCCACCCACCTGTAGGGTCGCAACAGGTTGCGACCGCTATATTACGATTGAATCATTCAGTCGCCACAGCATGGCGTCGGTCAGCGGAAACGATCCGTCCTCCGGGCGGACAACCGCTGTCACCGACGTAAGTCGCATCTCGCCTGGTGGCGGTGTGTGGAGGCTCATACGTCCGTCGCGGTAGACTACTGCCACTGGTTCGTCCACGCCGCCACGGCTGTAGGGGTTGCGCTGCTCCTGCGCCAAAGCCGAGGTCGGATCGGAGGTCACGGTAGCCAGTCGGTGCCACCCCTCCATCATCACTCCGGCCACTCTGACCGTCCCTTCCGGGAGGCTCACCTCCGCGCTGCCGTCGGGGCGGCGCGCAGGGGTGAGTCGGTCGGCTATCTCGGTCAGCGGTAGTTCCTCTATCGGAAGATCGAGAAGCTGTCGGGCATACCAGCCCTCGATCCTGTGGCGGAGAAGCCGGTCGAGGTCTATCCCGTCGGTGCGGTTGATGATGCAGTCCAGACGTGCCGGTTCGTACATCGTAGCCAGTTTCCAGAGGCCGAGCATCTCGTCGGCGCTCAGGGTGTGGATCCTCAATCCCATGTGCCGCGGATTTTGACGTGGGTCTTGGGATGGCGGAGCACCAGGCAGCTCGCTTCAGTAGCCACGAGGGCATCGGTGTTGCGCACGCCCGATTTCTTCAGGTCGAGACGCTCTACACGGAACGGCACGTGGGTGTACTTGGTCAGATACTGAGGATCAATGATCAGGCCGTCGTTGGCGTGGCCGCACTGGTCGAACACTTCGGCATGTACCACGTAGAGCGAGCCGAACTTGGAGCGGATCTCGTTGAAATCGATCCCCCAGCGTGTAATGGTGTCGCCGGCCATGATCACCTTTGTCGATTCGAGCTTGTTGATCGCCAGTATCAGTTCCGATCCGGCCACGAGCACTTTCCTTGGCGATCCGGCCGCATTGCCCGTGAACGCTTTCTTCATCAGCTCTATCAGGTCGTTTTGCGTGAGGCTGCCCAGACTGAGGGTGGCTTCTTCGCCGGCCTGGTTCCAGATGCCGCGTGTGAACAGCACTTCATCCATCTTCCTCGGATCGGTCAGCCGGGCCATCGTGCCGAAAAGGAAGCTCTTTTCCATCCCCATGCGCATGTCCATGATCGCCACTTCCTCCTGATCGCTCAGATTCCAGCCAACCTCTTTCGATGAAAGTCGCATCAGGGCCGACTGCTCCACCTGTGCTTTGAAGATCTGGCAGTAGTTGTGGTCCTTCACCGGCAGAGCCTCGAACTGGGCGGTCTGTACATCGAGCTCGGCGGCGGCGCGTCCCATGCGCACTATTTTCATGCCGTCGGTCAGTTCGGGGATTTCGTCGTCGCTCCCCATGTTGAGCGCTATCAGCTTCAGACCACTTTCCGTGCCGGTCAGCACATCGCTGACGTAGCAGGTCAGGGCTTCTTCCTGGCCTCCCGGGGTCTCGACGGTTACGTCGGGAAACATAATGGTGTCGGTGGGGGCGAACAGGCGGTCGTTGGCAGTCGCCACTGTGAAGGTAGGGGGCAGGTCGGGGAGTTGGTCGGCCGACGCTTTCGATCTGCCTTTGACCGTGCTTTCAACCGGTCGGGTGTCTACCGAATAGTACTCCACCTTCATCGACGAGGCCGGACGCGAGCCGACCATTCGCGATATCTGGTCGATCGGGGTGGCCATCGGGCGGATCTTCACTATGCGGCTGTCTATCTCGCTTGTCAGAAGATCGGGCGATCCGGCAGTGGCCGCTGTTGTGGTCAGCGGTCCGTCCGTGAGATGTGCGCCGCCTGTTGTTCCGGAAATGATCTGGGGATTGTTTGTTGTCTGGTTGTTTGTTGTGTTTGTCATGGTTGTTTGGTTTTTTGATGTTTGAAAAATAAAGGTTGATTGTTGATTTTCGGTTTTCAGTCCCACACCTGGGGGCGGATATGTGTCAGGAAATCCTCGGTCGCGTCGCCTCGTTGTCGGCTTTTGCCATCCTGACGTTCCATCCGGGCCAGATCGGCGAACAGCTGCGGTTCCTCCATCATTCGCGCTATTGCCTCGTTGCGGCCTCTCAGGTAGCCTCGGCGTTCTGCGGCGGCCAATTCCTCGTCCGTTGGGCTTTCGTGCGTCTCAGCGGCTTCTGTGGCGTTTTCTGCGCTCTCTGCTGTCTCCGGTGCTTGGGTCTGCTCCGCTTCTTCCTGTTCTGTTTCCGGGATTTCCGGAATCTCGGGGATCGGTTGATCGATTGCTTCATCGTGTTCTTTCATCGTCGTAAAGGTTTTTTTGTTGTTGATTGTTTTTTGGTTTGTCTATTCCGACCGTCGGTGTGTTTCGATGCTGCAAAGTTAAGGCCGTCGGAAAGCGTTTGCGTGCTTTTCTGCGCTTTTGCTCAAAAAAAATTGTAATTTTGCCGGAAACAATCTGGCGGATATGACGGACGGAAAGATTATATGGCTTGAGGAAACCGGCTCCACAAATAGCTGGTTGTCAGAGAATGAACACTCTTTGGAGACTAATACGGCCGTGGCGGCGCGACGCCAGACGGCTGGGCGCGGTCAGCGCGGCAACAGCTGGGAATCGGAACCCGGCAGCAACCTGACGCTCAGTCTCTTGTTACGCCCCGAGGGCATCCATGTAGCCCGGTCGTTCTGCTTGTCCGAGGCTGTTGCCGTCGCTGTCGCCGAGACTGTCGAGGCAATAGCTCCTGGAATAAAGGTCGCTATCAAATGGCCCAACGATATCTATGTGGGAAATAGGAAGTTGGGTGGTATCCTGATCGAAAACTCGCTCTCGGGCGCAATGGTCGGCCGCTGCATCGTGGGGCTCGGCCTCAACCTCAATCAACGCCGTTTCTTTTCCGATGCCCCCAACCCCGTCTCGCTTTGGCAGATGACCGGGCTCCGGTTTGATGTCGACGATGCCGCACGCCGCATTGCCGCCGCCATGATACGGGAAGCCGCTGACGCTCAGCAGAAATACCCTGAGCTGCATTCTCGCTACATGTCGCGGCTCTGGCGCGCCACCGGCATCCACCCCTTCATCGAAACCGCCACCGGTACTACATTCCACGCCTCAGTGACCGACATCCTCCCCACCGGCCACATACAGTTGGAGCGCACCGACGGCACGCTCCTCCAATTCGCTTTCAAAGAAATCTCCTGGCCCCTCTGATCAATCCCGGGCTAATTGCCTGACACATTGCTCTGTATGGCCACTTTCAGGGCTAATCCGGCACCATTCATACCCTCACAATCAAACCTGTAGGGACTGCGCCATGGCGCTATTCTTTACCCACAGAAGTCAAAACAGAAT
>OFGQ01000912.1_pt1 | contig 21427 bp, 19 predicted proteins | sample 1521791 | NCBI WGS metagenome assembly OFGQ01 (sample SAMEA3504116, study PRJEB24116) | mouse gut metagenome | biome: mouse gut; feature: mouse-associated habitat; material: faeces | place: Denmark | collected 2011 | reverse complement strand
CAGAGCCATACTCGGAAATATTACATATTTCCGAGTTGTGGCGTATCCGCCAAATGGACTTTTGCCAATATATGCTCTTGAATGTAAACATTCATCGCATATATTGTCTAAATTCCGCTTGGCTCTGAACGAATCCATATTAGAAACGCCCTTAGCTGTGGGTAGGAACACATGGCTAAGGGCGGTTTTGCCGTTTTTATAACACGGTGGGCAATTATTTCGGTATTTAGTAATCTTTTAAGCGGTCTTTGAACTGTTCAGCCAAGGTATCGCTTAATTCCTTAGAGGGGACTTTCGCCCAATGCTGTGAAGTATCAAATTTCGGGTACTGATACCGCCACTGGTCATATTCCTCTTGGGTGATTTCTTTATTAGCGAGCCTTGCCGCCTGTTCCTGCCAAGCGGTGAGCATTTGCAGTAAATCATCGGCGGCTTTGCATTTGCCTTTATTGACATGCAGACAGATTATCCCGCCTGTTTCACAGACAGTAAGACCGTAGATGTCCTCAAGTGCAAATAAAGTGTGCATAAGCCCGATTTGACTGTCTATATCGAACAGCATGGAATGGTCAAGAGGAAAACGTGCTGCTTCCTACAGCACATTCTTATAGACGTTATTTGGGACTTGAGATTTTAATTTGACGTTTTTGTGCGGGAGATAAGAACTTTAATTTGCTGGGCTACACTTGGGGAGGAAAGGGGCACGGGCGGATTTGGGAGTACCGGGGAGTAACGAAATAAAATTCTCACAGAATACTAAAAAGAGGCGGCACACCCATTTTGTGATGTACCGCTTCTGTAATCAGAACTGTTTTAAAATGTCGTGATGGCCTACATCCACCAGGATAATCATTTTGTCGCCTTCATAATACCAGATAATGCGGATGTCCATGTTGACGCTGCACTCGAACAGGTCTGTGGTGCCCTGAATCCGCTTGGTGCGCAGCGACGGGTGGGAAGGACTCTGCGCCAGGAAGTTCCAGCTTATTTTTTAGCTGTTTCTTTTCCTGGACGGTCAGTCCTTTAATATTCTTCTGGAAACGTGGCGTAAAGGTAAATTCGTATGCCATCAGTCTGCCTCCAATTTATCAAACAGAGCGTCCACGCTGTCAAAAACGGGCTGCTCCCCGGAGGCAAGTCTTGCCTTTACAACGTTGATTTCCTCTTTCAGCTCATTCAGATATTTTTTTGGATAGACAGCAACCGGCATAAGGCAGATGGAGCTGTCCTTTTCAAAGATGTCCAGTTTGTCGCCTTCTGACAAGCCGAGCTTTACAATGATCTCCTTTGGAATTGTGATCTGCGCCTTCTGGCGAAGTTCAGCAAGCAAAATACCAGCTCCTTTCTGTGTTTGGACCCTTGCTTTGGGGCATATAGGTATTGGGGGGGTAAAGTGAGAAATTCCCACTTTCTTACTTATGGCATATCTGCTTTCCCAGGAATATGCAAGGGGATAAAAAAATTTACAAATAAATATCAATAAGCTTTACGGGTGGGAGCAGTATGAACTGACAGATATAGGAAGATTTGTGCTTCAATATCTGTCAAAGGTGTCTAAGCAGCTGGAAACAGACTGATAAAAATCCTAATTCAGTCAACAGATATTCTCGACCAGGAACACGAAATTTTCCAGTATCTAAAGAACCATGTCATTTCATGCCACGATTATGTACAAGGCTGCCAATTGGCAGAAGACGCAAAACTGCTTGTACTTTTCGACAGACCAATCCTTGAAATTGCGCTTTCTGCCGGATATAAGAACCGGCAGTCCTTTACGGATCTTTTCAAAGCCATGTATAAAAAATCCCCTAACAAGTATAGGGAGGAGAAAGAGTTTTATCCATTGCAGCTAAGATATGTATTGCATGAAAATCCTGTAAATTTAGAGGAAAAAGAATGGCAGGATATTGAAAATACATGGCTAAATGGCGGGCAGGGTTGGCAGAATGGCAGCAGGGCATCGCCCTATTCCTGGTGCGCAGGCTGCGTGGCAATGCGGAGTTTGGGCAATGCTGTGTGGGGGAGTCGGTGTTTCAGGGGCAATGCCAAAAATTTCATAAACGAGAGCATAAAACTGATATCGGCGAAGGCCAGGGGCAAGATCACGTTTAATGTGCCTGTCAGTGTGAACCTTGCGTTTATGAGCGACATAAACTGTATGGAAACCCTGCCCGGCTATAATAGGGCAAAGAGGATGTTCAGACAACTGAAATTATAAAGAAGTAATAGAGGAGACAGGCTATGAAAGAAGATGTAGAAAAAACAGAATTATATGTAGGGGATATATCTCAATATAATGCAATCCAGCATTATAGCCTTTTGAAAGAACATTTTGACGGGGTAGTCGTAAGAGTTGGATACCGCGGCTATAGCGCCGGTACGATTAAGGAAGATGCCTTGTTTGCCAAACATATGCGAGGGCTTACAGAGAATGGTATACCTTATGGGTTTTATTTTATGGGGCAGGCAGTTACGGAGCAGGAAGCCATATCAGAAGCTGAGTATTGTCATGAAATGACGAAACGATACAGTCCCTCACTGCCGGTCTATTATGACAGTGAGCTGTCCAATCCAAAGGGGGACGGCAGGGCGGACCAGCTGTCCCGCCGCATGCGGACGGATATCACCAAGGCATTCTGCAAAAGGATCTTGCAGCTTGGGATGCGGGCGGGAGTTTATGCATCAGAGAACTGGCTTGAGACAAAACTGTATGCAGAGGAGCTGGCAGAGTACAGCATCTGGGTCGCATGCTACAATGCCTCTTTGGGCTATCATGAGACAGGTTATGACATGTGGCAGTACACCAGCGATTACAGCATACCGGGCCTTAATATAAAGTTCGACCGGTCATACTGTTACAGAGAATTTGACCAGAGCGGCACAAGCACTGAAAAACCGGAAGAGGAACCTATACTGGAGGTCGGGGAAGGCGTATGCAGTTACAGTCTGGAAGAATCAGGCCAGAAGAGGCTTGTTCTGCATGGCATGAAGACAAAATTCCTTCTGCGTGAATTCAGATGCAGGGATGGCAGTGATGAAGTATTGCTGGATTCCAGACTTCTTGAGACATTACAGAAGGTAAGGGACCATTTTGGGAAAGCAGTGTCTATTATAAGCGCGTACCAGACAGCCGAATATAATAAGAACGTCAACGAGGAGGCATCATCCTATCATCTGAAAGGGCAGGCGGCAGATTTTACTGTGACGGGGACATCTAACAGAGATGTGGCAATATTTTTACAGGGCATTGACGCAAAGGGGATCGGGCTCTATGACTATACCGGTGGTTTTATCCATGTGGATACGAGGGAAAGAAATGATTACTGGCAGCAGGATGACCGTGACAGCAAATGTTATGGGGTGGGCAGCTTTGGGAAAACAGAAGTATATCTGGTCAAAGGACAGACTGTCACAACAGTGCGCTATAATGACCGGAATGAGTATGTCCGGCTTCTGCAGGGGAAACTTGGCGTGGAGACAGATGGTATCTTTGGGACAGAAACGGAAGCCGCGGTAAAGCAGTTCCAACGCACGCATGGGCTTACAGTAGACGGAGTGGCAGGTATTAAAACATGGAATGCGCTGCTCTGACAGTCGATCGTTTTCCACAGTTTGACAAAATGTGGCAAATTTCTGGGCAATGCATAATATATATTATGAAAAAAACATTTTTCAGTATATTTTTCAAAAAGGAAGTGTTTTTATGAATCAAAACAATTTATGTGATTGCAATCAGAATCAAGAGCAACCTTCGTGCTGCCTTCGCGGCCCTGTGGGACCCAAAGGCGACCAGGGACCGGCAGGTCCTCAGGGTATCAAAGGGGATATCGGTTGTCCCGGTCCTAAGGGAGACAGAGGGGAACCGGGGCCGGCTGGCCCCCAGGGGATTCCCGGCGTTCCCGGTGCAAGGGGTCCCAGAGGAAATACTGGACCGGTAGGGCCTACCGGAAATACCGGACCGAGAGGATGCGACGGACCGAGAGGCTACGCAGGCCCTCAGGGGGTTCAGGGTATTCAGGGAGTTCGTGGAGAAATGGGGCCGAAAGGTGATCCCGGCTGTGAAGGCCCTAAAGGAGATGTGGGGCCTGCGGGCCCTGCCGGACCTATGGGACCTGCCGGACCTGTTGGTCCTCAGGGAGATGCCGGTCCCCAGGGGCCCAGAGGGATTCCCGGTCCCGCAGGGCCCACCGGCCCGATAGGAGCCATGGGGCCGCAGGGTGTAACCGGTCCCCAGGGCATTCAGGGGGAAGCTGGTCCGATTGGAGCACAAGGGCCTAAAGGGTGTCAGGGAGATGAAGGCCCAATCGGAGCGACTGGAGCCACGGGCCCGGCAGGAGCAGCAGGAGCAACCGGAGCCACGGGCCCAGCAGGGGAAGCAGGAGCGACCGGAGCCACGGGCCCCGCAGGAGTAGCAGGAGCGACCGGAGCCACGGGTCCCACCGGACCTACGGGAGCAACCGGACCAGCAGGTATAGCATCAGCAGGAAAAATGCTCTTCTTTTATTCAGAAGCGCCGACTACGATGTCAACGACTGAGAACGGTCTCCCAGGCGTGCAGGCTTTGGTCGGTTTTGGCTCCAGCGGACAGGGACCCGCGCCGTTAAGCTCTACGATAAACTTGGAAAATCTAAACGGATATGTTAGCGCTTTTTACTTTACGGTTCCTTTCGCAATTGAGATCAATGGCCTGATTGCTTTTTTCCATACCATTCCCTTGTCCTTTCAGACGATCCCTACTGTTACGATAAGGGCACAGCTTTACGAGGCCAGGGAGACGAGTAATGTATTTTCACCTATTGAAGAAACGATGGTTACCCTGACGCCCTCCATTACTGATGCAACGCCCGAGGGGACTCTGTTGAGAGGCGAGGTCAGCACGAACAGACCGGTAGAGAAGAACACAAGGCTGATGCTGGTATTTACTGCAACTTCAAGCGGATCAGGTAAGGTTGACGCAATCTTGGGATATGCAAAGGCCAGCATGGCTTACACCTGACATTTCAAGATAAGAATCCATAAAAGCCATATAATGTATCCCGGAGGCTGCGGTCAACGGAACCTCCGGGATCACGCTGCATTTCGTATTCCGGCTGTAAAAGCCTAAAAGTAAAAATACTTTTCCGGTCAGGCTTTTATGATGTCATTTTCCTGCCACGGCGTAATGCTGTGGCTTTTTGCCGGATGGAACCAGGAGGGAAAGAGAGGAGACTTTATTATCCCATATATTGTTTCTGCCGGGGGAACTTACGAAAAGGTGCTATCCGATTTTAAACGGCCTGAAATAGTGTCTGCTAAAAAGGGAAGCGTATTTGAAAAGTTAAAGAAGAAACAGGAAATTAAGGAAACGTGGGCAGTGCGCGGAAAACGGGCAGTAAAAAACCCCGCTTATCGGGGTTTTAAGAGGCGCAGACCGGATTTGAACCGGTGCGTACTGGTGTTGCAGACCATTGCCTTACCGCTTGGCTACTGCGCCATGTAGAACATTTTATTCAATTTTTTATGATGACGCAGATGTTGCAGACCATTGCCTTACCACTTGGCTACTGCGCCATATTTAATTACAATGACTCCAACGGGAATCGAACCCGTGTTACCGCCGTGAAAGGGCGATGTCTTAACCGCTTGACCATGGAGCCTTATCCCACCTGAGCAACATCCTCCATGTTTTCCATCCCCTACCGGGCCATCCAACAGGACTGCTCTCCTATTCCCTGGTTACGAAGACTTATCTCCACATTTACCACGGGTAACTTCAACAAAATATATGATAGCACACTTCCAAACATTTTGCAAGAGGAAATTTGAGATTCGCCGGAAATTTTTTATCGCCCATATCAGTTCAGACAGGGCGCCGAACTGTCCCTGTCGCCCCTTTGACTCAGGCTTGGCCGGACAGCTTCCGGCCAAGCCTGGCTTCAGGGCAGGGCGGCCCTTGGGATCCTGCCCTAATGTCCCAGAAGTTCCACCGCTTTCTTTCCTGTCATGTGCTCTATGTCAAGGGACAGCAGGCACATATTTTTCCCCTCCCTGTCTATGACACTGCGCCGGCCCTCCTCTGTGTCGTCCGGATGATATTTCCCTGCCAGAAGTTCAATGGCCGCCTCTGCCTCCGGCCCCTTCTCCAGTATCCTCACCTTCCCGAAAGCCACCACACTAAGGAAATATGTGGTATACTTTTCCGGCACCACCTGATCCTGCCCCACCACGCAGAAGGACGCCTTGGCATGCCTCTTTACCGCGTCAAGCTTATGCCCGCTGCGGGCGCAGTGAAAATAGAGTTTGTCCTCCTGATACACATAACTCAGAGGGACAGCATATGGATACTCCTCATCCCCCAGCAGCGCCAGCACCCCCGACGTTCCCTCCTGCAGAATTCTCACACTGTCCTCCCGACTCAAAAGCTGCCTCTTCCTTCTCATCTCTCTAAACATTCGCCCTTAAAACTCCTTCTTTCCCATGATTCCAATACTTATCCTGAATGACAAAATCGTCACTGCAATTCCCACAGCAATGGCGCACAGGACTGCCATTCCCGTACTCATCACAAAGATACCTTCTATCAAGCCATCCAGACTGATATTCATCTTCTTTGCAAGCTTTGTCCCAACAGCAAACAATGCAAACATCACTCCTATAGTTGCCACCATAATAATCCTTCCCTTTTCCCCGCCAAATTTCAGATAAAACGGAAGCAGAAGAGACAAAAATATCAATGGTACAGGCAGCATCAGCAGCGCCATCATCATCGTATCTGCCGGATCCGCGGTATGCCGCACCATCCCTGCTGCCACCGAAATCACAGCGCCTGCAAGCCACCCGCCCCCGCCCAGAATGAATCCCAGGATGTATTTCTCCGTCACATATCCCTTCCTTGTAACCGGCATGGAGAGAAGATAAGCATAACCATTGTCATACTCATCATAACTGAGAGTACTGGAAGCAAATGTGGCTCCAATAAATGCCAGATAAGGAATGACAAAACTGGCATCCTGCAGATAGGCACCGCTGGTCACAGCAACCAGAACAATTATAATCAGAGAATTTCTCATATTGCGAAGCAGCTTAAAATCTTTTATCAACATACCCTTCATATACGATCATCCAACCTTTCCCATTTTACTTATCCCAAACTCCAGCCCCGTGCGTACAGCAGAGCAGGCCAAAAACCGGAAGCGCCTACCCACGCCTGCATATTATTATGCCACCGGACTACCCTGTATCATCATTGTGATCACGCCGTCAATGGTGCCCTTTTCCATCACAAGTTTCGGATAATTCTCCATATAAAACCTTTTCTGGTCTGTGAGGCAGCTGTATCCAAAGCTTTCCTGCCTGTAACGGAGAATATAGCGCTTATCCATCCGGGCATACTGTTCTGCGTCCGCTTTCAACAACCCATATTCCCCCATCATCACATCTGTATCCTCGTGCAGAATGATCCTTCCCTTATGAATCATGTATATATCGTCACACAGTGTCTCCAAATCCCCGGAGATATGGGAACTGATCAAAATAGCACGCTCTTCCTGCTCCATAAACTCCCGGAGCATCTCAAGCAGTTCATCCCTGGCCACCACATCCAGCCCTGTGGTCGGTTCATCCAGGATCAGCAGCCTGGCCCCGTGGGAGATGGCCGCCAGCACCTTCAGCTTGGCTTTCATCCCCGTGGAAAACTCCTTGATCTTCTTGTTGTCAGGCAGTCCAAACCTCCTGGCCTGGTCCATGAAAAATGCCCTGTCGAATTTCTCATAACATGCTCCCAGAATCGACACAATATCCTTGATGGTAAGATAACCGCTGAATCCGGAGTCCGACATAACCACCCCCAGTTCCTGCTTTTCTCTGACACCGAAATCCTTCCTGTCCCTGCCCAGGATCTCAATGGTCCCTGCGTCCGGAAAGACCAAACCCAGCACCGATTTAAAGAGCGTGCTCTTGCCGGCGCCATTCTGGCCGATAAGCCCTGTGACACATCCCGGACGGATTTCCATAGAACAATCCAGGGAAAATGTTCCATAACTTTTCTTAATATGATTTACCTTCAGCATATCTAACCCTCCATTATCAAGTCGAACAAGCTCCGGATATCCTCGTCGCTTATGCCGTATCTTCTGCCCTTCTGAACCGCCAACTCCAGATCCGCCTCCAGCTCCTTCTTCTGCTCCTCCAGCAAAAGTCCCGGATTCACCGCTGCCACATAGGTACCCTTTCCATGAATGGTCACGGTAAATCCTTCCGCCTCCAGACTGTCATATGCCTTTTTCACCGTCAGCGCGCTGATCTTCAGCTCCTTTGACAATCCCCGGACAGAGGGAAGATTGTCATTCTCCTTCAACTCCCCATTGCGGATCTGAGCCTTGATCTGGTCGGTGATCTGTTCGTATATGGGGACCATGGAAGAACCGTTTATGATTATGCGCATATCTCTTTCCTCCTGACAAACAGTATATAACAGCATAAATCTGTTGTCAAGTGTTATATACTGTTTATTTTCACTAAAAAAGCATCCGCCGATTTATCCCGCCCCCGGCGGTTTACTCGGTGAATGCTCTATAAGTCAATCCTTTTATCTCTCTACAAAAGCCTTCCTGCCCTGGCCTTTTTTACCCACCAGACCAATCTGGCCATCCCCATACACTGGCTGCCTGGTTCCATCCACATCCGGATCGGAAAACTGAATAAACCACTCTTCCATGCGGCTTTTCAGGCCTGCAATGGTCTCCTGGATCCCAGGATCCTGAGAATCCACCAGGTTTACGTCCTCCCCCGGATCGGCTTTCAGGTCGTAAAACTCATTTTCTCCATAAGGATACCGGTGGATATATTTGTATTCCATGGTGCGTATCATCCTGGCAGGGCCGTACTCATCATACACCACCACCGCGTCCCGTCCGTCCGGAACCTGCCCCTGGAAGATTCCCTGGAAACTGTGTCCCGGCAGGGTGGGATCCACCTCCTCCCCCATAAGCCCGGCAATGGTCGGAAGCAGGTCATAGTGACTGTAAAGCCCTTTGGCCACGGTCCCTCCCTGGATGCCCCTGGGATAGGCAATGATCATGGGAACTTTCACCGCTGTGTCATACAAATTCAGGGGGAAAGTGCCGTTTCCCTTGCCGAAGATCCCATGGTGTCCCATGTTCATACCGTTGTCCGCCGTAAAGATAAAGATGGTATCTTCCCAAAGCCCCTTCTCTTTCAGACACTCCACAAGCCTTCCAATGTCGCTGTCCATGGCCGATATGGCAGCATAGTAGCCTCTGAGACGGTTTCTGCGATCCTCCTGGGAGTAAGGCGCCCCCCATTTATGGGGCGTTACATTGGGGGTATCTTCAAAAGGACAGTCCTCATACAAATCGTAGAACTCTGCCGGGTGCTGGGCCCGCTCCCAGGGTGAATGGGGCGCCGTATAGTGGATGCTTAGATAAAAGGGCTTGTCCTTCTGACACTCCTTCAGAAAATCCAGGGATTTTTCCGTGATATAATTTGTAATATACGTATTCCGCAGCATGTCAAACTGCCCGTCCTTTAAAACTATGGGATAATAATAATTGTCCCCGCCCATGGCCATGGTCTGCCAGTAGGTAAAGCCGTGCTGAGGATGGGCGGCGTCTCCCAGGTGCCATTTTCCCGCCAGGCCGCAGGTGTAGCCGTGCTCTGCCAGGATCTCGCTGTAGGTCCGGAACCCTTCCAGATAGCGCACTGCCCTGTCCCCTTCCAGCTGCTGTCTGGACCAGGCGTACTCCCAGGAAGCCTCCGGATCCCGGTGCCTTTCCCGCAGGGCCGGCGCCACCTCCTCATAGTTGATATGCCCTTTGGAGATCCAGTCCTGTACCCCGTGCTGGGAGGGCATTCTGCCGCAGAGCACCGAAGCCCGGGCCGGGGAACACACCGGGGAAGTGCAGAAATAGTCCGGAAAATACATGCCCTCCCTGGCAAGCTGATCCAGAACCGGCGTGCGGACTTCCCTGTTCCCCGCACAGCCCATGGCCCAGTAGCCCATGTCATCTGCCATTACCATCACAATATTGGGATGTGTCATCTCATTTCCTCCATTGATTTGTCCCGCATCTATTTTAACATATTATACAGAACCCCCTTTCTGCCTGTCAATCTTTTCGCAGCAATTAAGCGACCTGTCTGAACTGTTACCCCTTCCTGTCCTCCGTGTAATACTGTGCCTGGGCATTCCAAAGCTCCCTGTATTTTCCCTCTTCCCCCATGAGCACACTGTGGCTGCCCCTCTGTACCAGCCGTCCCCTGTGGAATACGGCAATATCATCACAGAATCTGCAGCTGGAGAGTCGGTGGCTGATAAAGACAGCGGTCTTGTTCTCTGTAAGCCTCTGAAAGTCCTCGTAGACCGCCGCCTCCGCAATTGGATCCAGGGCGGCCGTGGGTTCATCCAACACCACAAAAGGAGCATCCTTGTACAGGGCCCTGGCCAGAGCCACCTTCTGCTCCTCCCCGCCGGAGAGCTCGATCCCGTCATTCTCATACCCCCGGCCCAGGGCCGTTTCCACCCCCTGCTCCAGTTCCCGCAGTCTGTCGCCAAACCCGGCCTGGACCAGACATTTTTCCACCTTCTCTCTGTCATAGTCGAAATCCGCGGCCACATTTGCCCCCAGAGAAAACTGAAACAGCTTATAGTCCTGGAATACCACCGAGAACAGCGCCACATATTCCTCATAGCGATACCTGGTAATGTCAATGCCGTTTAACAGAATGGTTCCCTCTGTGGGATCATACAGACGGCAGAGCAGTTTGATGAAAGTGGTCTTGCCGGAACCGTTCTCCCCCACCACCGCCAGTTTATCCCCAATCCTGAACTTCAGGTTCACATGCCGCAGAACCCACTGCTCCGTGCCGGGATACCGGAAAGACACATCCCGGAACTCAACTTCATATTCAATGTCGTCCCGCTTCTCCACCGCCAGGGTACCGTGGTACATTTTATCGGGCAGATCCAGAAAACGGTACAGTTTCTCCAGGTATTTGTTGTTCTCCCGCAGCTCCGTCACAGACCAGACCACCTTGGAGACGGAGTTCACGAAACGCCCCACCGTCCCCCGGTACAGAATGTAATTGCCTATGCCGAACACTCCTATAAACGCTTTCGCAGCGGTAATGACAAAAACCGCCAGATCCAGAAACGCCTTCTGCAGAACCTCCGCCGTGCCGTACTTTACAATCACTTTCTGGTACTCTGTGATCCACCCAGGTCTCAGCAGGGTCCTCTCCCACTCCTTCACCACCATCTCCTTCAGGTTAAAGACAGCCACATCCTCCCCTCTGATCTTCTCGTACGCCATCATGCCCATATTGTTCTCCGCCAAAGGTTCCAGGGCCGCGCCCATCTTCTGGGTCCTGGAAGCAGTGATTCTGGAAGCTGCCCCCAGGCTGCACAGAAGCAGCAGCAGGAACGCCAGGGCACACCAGGGAGAATTGACCCACGCCAGAAATCCTTCCACCTCCACATCCGTGACGATTCGCAGCATGGAAAAAGTCACCCCGGCGGAGACAGCCAGGTCAAAGAGATAGCCTGCCAAATCCGGAAAGCAGAATAAAATCTTCATAATGCCCGCCCCCACAGAATTGGAGAGCGCGTCAATCTCCTCCCGCATCAGCGTCACTTCCGGATTCTCCATGTGCTCATACTGCATTCTGTTCTGCTGATGGGAAAGGTACAGTTCCATCTGGATCCGGGCCGTTTTGATCCATCCTTCCCGTTTTCCTCTCAGAAGATGGGAGAAAATACTTATGGCAAAAGTGCCCAGGACCGCCACCGCCGAGAGCAGAATCAGCCGTCGCAAGTCACATCCGCCAGCCAGCTCATTCACCAGAAAAGCCGACATGCACAGCGGAAAATACGGCGTGAGTCTGTTTACCACCGACAGCACCGCGTCATATACCAGCACCTGGGGGCATATCTCCATCCAGAGCTTCACACCCCTGGCCAGAATCCGCATCTCCTCCCCCAAACCTTTTTTCTTCCGGCGCCCCCTGCTCTTTTCTCTGGAAGCCCCTTCCTCTCCGCCGCACTTTTTATTTTCCTTCCTGCCCATCACTCTGCTCCTTCCTGGCCCTGGGCCTCTTCCTTGTAATACCTGCTCTGTACTTCATAAAGCTCCTGGTATCTTCCCCCTGCTGCCATAAGCTCCCCATGGGTGCCGCACTCCCTGATGCGGGCGTTCTCCAGGTAAAAGATCCGGTCGCAGAACCGGGTGGAGGCAAGCCGGTGGGAGATAAACACCGATGTGGCATGGGAGCTCATCTCACTGTATCTGTGGTACATGCGGTCTTCTGCAATAGGATCCAGCGCCGCCGTGGGCTCATCCAGGATCATGCACCGGGGACTGCGGTACAGAAGCCTGGCCAGAAGGAGCTTTTGTGTCTCCCCTCCGGAAAGCGCCACCCCATCCGGGTTCAGTTGCCGATCCAGGGGAGTGTCCGCCCCCAGGGGCAGCCCTTCTATCTTCTCCTCAAGCCCCGCCAGGGCGATACACCTGCCAAGACGCTCCCTGTCAATCTCCTCCTCCCGGGAAGTGCAGGCGATATTCCTGGCTATGGACATGGGAAGAAGGTTAAAATTCTGGGGCACAAGCCCAAACAGAGAATACAGTTCTTCCCGGTTGTACTCCTGCAGAGCATGACCGTCCAGCAGCACTTCCCCCTCTGTGGGAAGCAGCAGGCCGCACATAAGCTTTGTAATCGTGGTTTTCCCCGCCCCGTTCAGCCCCACCAGCGCGGCCTTCTCCCCCGCCTGGATCTTAAAGCTTATATTTTCCAGCACATTCTTCTCCGCTCCCTTGTAGCGGAAGGTGACATTTCTAAATTCAATGGAAAAAGGCCCCTGGGGCAGAGGAATCCCCTTTCCTCTGTTCATGCTGCCTGTCACCTCCAGGGCCTCCCGGTAATCGGACACCTGCAGCGCCCCTTCACAGATACCGGACCAGCCCTGCAGAATACCGGACAGGACTCCCGCCATCTGTGTCACGGCAGTAAAATACAGCACAAACCCGGCGGCGTCCAATTCCCCGGCCACGGCCCTGGCAATCAGAAACCCGTATACTGCACCGTCCCGGACCAGCACCACCAGAAATCCTGTCAGGGCTGTCACAAAATTTCTTCTCAGCACCCTGCCGTGCTCCCGGCGGCTCTGGCCAAGCAGCGCCTTTCCAAGGGAAAAAAGAGGTTCCCCCAGGCCGTAGAGCCGTATGTCCTTCCCATATTTAAAGTTCTTTGCCACATCCCCGGAGAGATAGTTCAGCTTCTTGGAAATGGCTCCCCTGTCATCCCTGGTGGCATAATTTCTTTTCCTCTCCCAGGCGGACAGCGGGATGCTGGCAGCACACCCCAGAGCAATCAGCAGAATCACATAGGGGCTCAGCACCGAGACCACGGAGCCGAACAGAATGAATTTCAGCACCGTGGAGAGAATATCCACAAACCTCATGGGAAAACACACCGCCCCCGCATAGTTGCTCTCCGATCCCGCCTGGGCCCGCTGGTCCAGCACTTGCACCTCCGGGTCATAGTCCAGGTAGAAATCCCTTTCAAGATAGTATTTCTGCAGATAATACTTCATCCGCATCACAATATACAGTTCCGCCGTATCCTTCTTGTTCTGTAAAATGCTGCCTGTGAGGGACAGCAGCAGATCTGCCGCCGACAATCCCAGTATCACCAGTCCCACCGCAGAAAAATGCTCCGATATCTCCAGATATTCTATGACAATCACAGGGATGTACAGCCCCAGGGCCGCCGCCCCCAGGCTCCAGGGCACCAGAAGGATTCCCGTCAGTGCCAGCCCCCTCTCATGCCTCCACAACATGTTGAACATGTAAGCCGCACAGGACAGCATTCCATACTTGGGTTTCCGTTTTTGTTTCTTCTCCTGTTTTTCAGCCATCTTCCCTCTCCTTCGCCTTTCTCCCGGCCCTGGAATATGAAGTGCATACAGGACTTAGGAACTTTCGGAAAATAACTGCTGCAATCTGTTTAGGCAAAAGCCCCGAAATGCAATAAAAATTGCCATATACCTGCAGCAGTTATTCGTAGACATTTCCTTATCCTGTGCCGCCCCATCCCCCGCATCAAGCCCCGGCCGGACTTTGTTATAGAAATCATTCTACCATATTCCACGAAAAAAACTGCATTCGGATTCCCAAATGCAGTTTTCGGTGAACAAAATCCCCCTGACGATATATTTATTCAACATTCCATTGATACAGTCACAGCATATCTATCTCTTATGCCGGCTCAAAATGAATTATCTAAACCCATTGCACAGTTCAATCACCCGGGCCGTCTCCTCTTCCCGCATCTCCGGAAACAGGGGAAGGGTCACGCAGTGCTCTGCCAAATGTTCCGCGTTGGGGCAGTCCCCTTTCCTGCCCCCCAGAAAGGCATAGGCCTTCTGCAGGTGGCAGGGAACCGGATAGTGCAGGTTGCACTCCACACCCTTATCCGCCATATATGCCACAAACCGATCCCGCTCCTCCACCTGGACCACAAACAGGTGGAACACCGGATCCGTATGGTCAGGGTGAGCCTGCATGGTGATAAGGGGATTGGTGATCTCCCGCAGATAGCGCCGGCCAATCTCCCGCCTGCGGGCCGTCCACACAGGCAGATATTTCAGGCTCACTGACAGCACCGCTCCCTGAAGCCCCTCCAGGCGGTAGTTGTAGCCGATCTCATCGTGGTAATACCGCACGTCACAGCCCTGGTTTCTCAGCCTTGTCATATGTTGAAAACAGGATTCCTCCCTGCAGGTAACGCTGCCGCCCTCCCCAAAGGCATAGAGATTTTTCCCGGGATAGAAGCTGAAACACCCCATCTCCCCCAGAGAACCCACCATTCTGCCCTCATACTCTGCCCCGTGGGCCTGGGCGCAGTCCTCCGCCACAAACAGCCCATGCCGGTCAGCCACTTCCCTTACCCCTGCATAGTCAAAAGGCTGGCCGTAGAGATGAACTCCCAGGATTCCCTTTGTCCTTGGAGTAATCTTCTCCTCCAGCACGGAAGGATCGATCTCCCAGGTGTCCGGGGTACAGTCTGCAAACACAGGCACCGCCCCCGTATAGCTGACTCCCCAGGCGGTGGCGATATAGGTGTTGGCAGGCACAATGACCTCATCCCCTGGCCCCACCCCCAGGGCCAGCATGGCCAGGTGCAGGGCGGAAGTGCCGTTGTTGACGCCGCAGGCGTAGGGTACCCCCACATACGCCGCAAACTCCCTGTCAAAGGAATCCGCGTATTTTCCCCCGGAAAAAGCCGTCTCCCGGCAGACCCTCTCTATGGCCTCCAGATACTCCTGCCTGTGTGCTTCATAGTCCCTTGTCAAGTCAATGCGTTTTATCTCCATCTCCTCATCCACCCCGTCAAATATTCTTCTTCACGTAAAACTCCCAAAACAGCCTGGCAATCTGCACCATATAATTGCAGATGGTCCGAAATACCTTTACGGTGGTATTATAATCCTCCTGCCATTCCACGGGATAGTCCAGCACCGCCACCCCCCGCTTCTCGGCCCGGAGAAGAAATTCAATCATGTAAAACCATCCGTTGTCCTGGCTGCAGCCCTCCACCAGGGACAGCGCCGTCTCCCTGCGGACAAAAGTAAACCCGCAGATGGCGTCCGTGGATTTCATCCCCAGAAAGCATTTCAGCAGAATCAGCAGACCCTGGGAGGTGATTTTGCGGTACCACTTTCTTCCCCGGGTGTCCGACTGACGGGCAAAACGGCTTCCATTGATGTAGGCGATCCCAGGCTCCTTTTCAAAGATCCGAATAGCCTCCCCCAGGTGCCGGATATTGGTGGACAGATCAATGTCCATATAGCCCACCACCTCCCCCCGGCTCAGTGCCACGCCCCGGCGGAAGGCAGCCCCCACGCCCCGGACGGAAATCTGCTCATAATTTACTCTCCCATATCTCTCGCAGAGCCCTGCGGCGATCTGAGGGGTTTCATCCTCCGAGCCGTTGTCCACAATCAGGATCTCATAGTCGTCAAATTTCATGCTCTCCAGGTATTCCACCGTTCTGACCACGCCGCTCTCCAGTCTGAGCCTTTCGTTCAGCACAGGAAAAATTATCGTCAACATCATTGTGTCAGCTTTTCCACTCCTTCTATCACATAGTGCTGCCGTTTAAAGCTCATGTTCAAGAGCACGGACAGATATTTCAGAATCATTGTCAACATCACGGATATCATAAAGAATCCAAAGGACATCAGGGACATAATGGACAGCCACCCCTCCACAGGGCGCACCCTGCTGAAAATTGAGTACACCAGATACCCGAACATAATCAGCAGAGCCCCAAAGAGCACCACACTCACCACCATGGACAGCTTCTCCAGCACATCCGTAAAAATGATAATGGTGTCCAGGGCCAGCATACTCCTGTTATCCCGCTCCTCCCTGCCCCGGCCTCTTCTGGTCAGAGATTTATTGTCATAGCGGATGGTATCTGATTTCAGGCCGCAGTTCATGTACATGGCTTTCCGATAGGGAATATACGTATTCATCTGGTTTACACGATTCACAGCCCGCCTGGATACCACCCGGAAACGCTCCCTTCCGATTTTCCCCTGAAAGCGGCTTCCCCAGTTGTACACCAGATAAAAAAATTTCGAGGTCAGCGACCCGCCGTACTTGGGCGCGGCGGCAACCACGTCATATCCCTCCAGGGACCTGTGGTACACCTCCATAATGAGAGACGCTTCAAAGTCAAGCTCACATTTGTCGAATTCAAAAAGAAAATCCCCCACCGCCAGATCTCTGCCGGCGTTCATGGCGCTCTCCACCCCCTGGTAATAGCTCAGATTTATAAGACTCACCACGGGCTTGTGGGTTTCCTCCGCCAAAAATCCCTTGATCTGTTCTATGGTGTCATCCACACAGCCGTCATTGACGCAGATAATCTCATATTTTTCAAAATTCTCCCCCATCACGCCGCAGACCACCTGCAGGAAATCCCTGACCCGACGGCCCTCATTGTGCAGGTACACCACACAGGACACAAAATTTTTTTCTCTATTCTGCAGCATTGTCTCCACGCTCATCCTCCAGAAATTCATCCAAATCATACACTGTGTTGATCTTGCCTGAGAGCACACTCAGAAAGACCGGCTCCCTGCTGGCATACCGGATCACCGTGGGCCTGGAGTCGTCCACCTCGGAAGCCTTTAAGATTGGCTTCATGGAAAACAGCGATTTCTCATGCCAAAACCGGTATTCCTCCCGAATATACTTCCTCGCCAGGGCGGACATATACTCCCAGGCGCTTTCCGGCCTGTTCACGCAGGTATCGCAGTTGCCCAGCCACCTCCCCCCGCAGCCTTCCCCTTCCATACAGGAAAACCCGGGCGCTTTGTCCCAGCTTGTCATATGAGGCGTAAAGGTGACGGAGGTCAGGGAGTGAAGTCCGGTCCTGCCAAAGGGCATAATGGAGAAAAAGGGCCCGTCCATAACCGTCAGTCCGGTCTCCCGCAGCTTCTCCTCCACCCTGCAGAGTATGATCTCACAGAGTTCATACTTAATATTGAAGAGCTCCGCTTCCACCCCTTCGATCCGCTCCAGAATCTGGTTCACCGAGGCATATGTGGCGTTTAATACAAAAGGAGCTTCGTAGCGTTCTTCCTTCCCCTGGTACAGGGCATGGATCTCATAGCGGTCCGCCCTTTTCACAATCCGCTTTATGTCCCTGCCCAGAAGCAGCTCCACACCCTTGTATTTTCCAAGCTCCTCCAGGAAGTAATCCCGCAGGATACGGGCGTCATAAGTGTACTCCTGTGTCAGGAAAGCACCGTCGCAGCTGCCCTCCTTAAAATACCGCTCCACCGGCAGGGGTTCGCAGGGAATCCCCGCATCCCGGCAGAACTTGGCAAATTCCCGGGCGTCCGTCCAGGAAAAATGCCGGGAAGTGGCATAGACCTGCTGAAATTGGGAGTGGATACAGAAGGAATAATCCTCCACAAATCTCCGGAAATAACCGGCGCTTTTGAGTGCCGTGGCCAGAGAACGGGGATAATGATAACCCATATGCACCCTGGCCTGATTGATGTAGGTGGCCCTGGTAAAAGGCGCTTCCTCCAGTTCCAGCACTGTCACCTTCTGCCCTGCTCTCGCACAGTAAAGAGCCGCGTATAAACCATATAAACCCGCTCCAATGATTAGTTTATTCACCATGCCCGCTGCCCCCTCTCTATGCGTTCCCTTCTCCAGCCTCTTCTGCCAGACTCATACTCTGTACGCCGCCCGCTGCCCGGCCCCCAGGCCTTCTAAATTTCTTATAAATTCTCAAGTTATTGACAGCAAGATTATAACACACTCCTTATAAAATAGCCATATTCCTTCTTCTATTTCTTGTCCCTCCTGGACTATACGACAGAACACGCAGCACGGAGAGGTGATTTTTCCATAAATTTCAGCGTAACCATATGGTCATTGATAAGAAAATATGATATACTCAGCAAAAATAATTTTGGACTTTATGGCAAAACTTGCCCTGGAAGAAAACACAATACAAGGAGGCCGGACAGATGGCAGAAAACTCTCCCAAGAAAATCACACACTCAGAGCAGGCCCTGCTTCTGCTCATCCTGCTGCTGGGCGCAGCGCTGCGCCTTGTGGCTCTGGGAAAAGTCCCCGGAGGGATGCACCAGGATGAAGCATTTGTCTCATGGAATGCCTTTGCTCTGTTCAAAGAGGGGATTGACTCCGCAGGGCACAGATTCCCTGTCTACCTGGCCGACTGGGGAGACGGTCACAGCGCTCTGTACGTATGGCTTCTGATGCCTCTTCTGGCCTTTACCGGCGGCCATGCGGCCTCCCCGTTTTTAAGCCGCCTGCCCCAGGCCGCCGTCTCCGTCTTTACCCTCTGGGCCCTGTACTGTATCATGAAACGTCTCTTCGGGCCCAAGGCCGGTCTGTGGAGCGCTTTTCTCCTGGCCCTGTGTCCCTGGCATATCACCATGTCCCGCTGGGGCCTGGACGCCAACCTGGCGCCAGGCTTTCTGATCTTTGGGCTGCACTTTTTCCTGAAAGGGCTGGAAGAGAGAAAATTCCTGCTGCTGTCAGGGCTGTTCTATGGATTAAGCCTGTACTCCTATGCGGTGATATGGCCCCTTGTGCCATTTATGCTGGCCCTGCAGATCCTCTACTGCCTGTGCCGCAAAAAGATCCACATTGACAGATGGAGCCTTGCCTCGGCCCTGATTCTGTTTATCCTGGCCCTGCCGCTGCTTTTGTTCCTTCTGGTAAACTATGAGATTCTGCCTGAGATATCCCTTCCCTTTCTGACCATTCCCAGAATGGGCGGCTACAGAGGGAACGAAGTTGCCTTCAGCCCGGGAGAAATGTGGGGAAACCTGCGCACCGCCCTTTCCCTCCTCTGGCACCAGAATACCGGAACTCCCTACGACATCCTTCTTCCCTGGGGCCTTTACTATGACCTGGGGCGTGTTTTTACCGTGATCGGTATCCTGGCTCTGCTGATACGCCTTCTGGCAGGCTTTCGGCGCAAAACCTTTGCAGGAGAATATTTTCTCTTTGTCCAGCTGTGCGGGGGCGCCCTGAACTGCCTTCTGGTGACTGCAAAGCTCCACCAGATCAACTCCCTCTACATTCCCCTGGCGCTGGGACAGGCCTACGGAGTGTGGACGGCGCTGGAATTTCTCCACAGGAAGCTGCCCTCTTCCAGAAAGCTCTGGGCCAGGACAGCCGGGATCGCCCTGGCAGCCGCCTATCTGGTCTGTCTTGTACTGTTTCAAAAGGATTACTACTCCCATTACCGGGAGACTGTCAGCGCCTACTTTGCCCAAGGCCTGGAAGAATGCGTGGATTTCGCCTGGGAACAGTGTGAAGAACACAAGATCACTGACATAACCGTGGAAAAAGGAGCCCAGTGGCCCCGGCTGCTCCTCTACACAGAGACCCTGCCCTCCGAGTACCTGGCCTCCGTGGTCTACGACGTGGCCCCTGCCCCGGCCAGCTTTGAGACCAGGGGCATCCGCGTCAACACCAGAATCAACTATGACGCCATTGGCCCCGAGAGCATCTACATTATCTATTTTACGGATGTGCCTCTCTTTGAGGAGAATTTTACCCTGACAAAATTCCACGACTGGTATGTGGCCGTGCCCAGGTAAAACCCGCCCCACAGGCACAGCTTCCCCGGAGCCTCACAGAGACCGGAGGCTCCCAACGACCAGATGAAATCCCAGCAGAAGCCCCAGGAGGCAGAGACTGCCCACCGTAAAGATCCCAATGTACGTCCCCTTGCGGCTGCCCTCCTCCTTTGCCACATATTTATAGGAGATCAGGCTGGCCATGGAGGCGATGAGAGTTCCCAGACCTCCCAGATTCACCCCGATAATCAGCTGCCCAACATTCTCCGTAAAGCCTGAGAGAAGGAGAGCCGCCGGCACATTGCTGATAACCTGGCTTGCCCCTATGGCTGCATATACCTCCCTGCCCTCCACGACACCCTGAAGGAAGCTGCGGAAAGCAGGGATTCTTCCCACGTTTCCGATAAACACAAAAAATCCCACAAAAGTCAGCAGCAGGGAATAATCCACCTTTTTCAATACGCTTCTGTCCATAATCAGAATCGCCGCCAGGACAATTCCCAGTATCCCCTGCCAGGGCAGCACATGTGCCACCGCCAGAAGGCAGAGCAGGAACAGCCCCAGATAGACTGACAGAGGAATCACCACGGCCCCTGGACGAAAGACCTTCTCTCTCTGGTCTTTCCCTGAACCGGGCTTCCACTCTCCGCTGCACCTCTTCCCCAGAATCAGTCCCCAGACCAGCAGAAGAACCAGGGAGCACCCGGCATAAGGCAGCATCAGCCGGAAAAAACTGCCCATGGACATGCCTGACCTGCCATAGAGATACAGATTCTGGGGATTGCCTATGGGGGTGAGCATACTGCCCAGGTTGGCCCCCATAGTCTGCAGCGCCACCAGGGGCAGAGCCAGTTTCCGTCTCTGCTCCCCGCCCATCATCCCAAGCACGGTGAAGGTAAAGGGCACAAACGTAATCAGAGCCACATCGTTGGTGATAAGCATGCTGGAGAAAAAGCACAGCAGCATCAGCACCTGCACAAGCATCCCCACACTCCTGACCTTCCCAAGAAGTCCCTGGGCAATCCACCTGAACACTCCTATCTTCTGCAGCCCTCCCATGACGCACATGAGGCAGAACAGAATTGCCAGAGTCCGGAAATCTATGTATTCCCCGTATTCTCTGTCCGGCGGGATCATGCAGGCTGATATTGCCGCCAGGGTCAGCGCAGCCAACAACACCACTTCTCTTTTCATAAATTCCAGTACATTCTTCATATTGTTTTCTCCCTTGTGGTACCTGGTAGTGTCAAATCTACCTCTATGTTTTTTATTACAAACCTTATATTTTCAAGG
>OFGQ01000907.1_pt1 | contig 21486 bp, 14 predicted proteins | sample 1521791 | NCBI WGS metagenome assembly OFGQ01 (sample SAMEA3504116, study PRJEB24116) | mouse gut metagenome | biome: mouse gut; feature: mouse-associated habitat; material: faeces | place: Denmark | collected 2011 | reverse complement strand
GACAGCCCGGGCTGTAAGATCGTCTGGTAGTAGGACATCAAAAACTTATTGTACACATAGAACGGAAAACTCAGCGCAAAGATACGAAGGGCCATATTGCACATGCCAAGCATCTCCCCCTGGGTAATCCCGAAAAGTCCTGCAATAAACTGCGGCGCCGCAAGGAATATGAGAAGCAGCGCGGCAATCGCAAGATAACTGTAGGTAAGCACCTTTTTGCAAAGCACACGGATCCCATAGTAATCCTTCTCCCCGTAGAGAATTCCCGCAATATTCTGCACCAGCCCGATAATACCGCCCACGCACAGCTCCGCAATCAGCACCGCATTGGCGCAGACCGAGTAGACTGCCATAGGGTCATTTCCCAAGATCCTGACAATGGCAGAATTGATGATCACAGACTTTAAAGCCGACATCAGCGTAAACGCCGCACTGGGAATTCCCGCCTTTGCCGCAAGGCCGGCATAACGCAGCGTCTCCCCCGCGGGCTTTCGCAGATGCAGCATCCGGTGCTTTGAGCGGAAATAGAACACCACCGTCACCATCCCGGCAAAATAACCGATCACGGTGGCAAGCGCGCTTCCTGCCATCCCGATTTTCAGCCCTTTCAGGAAGACCAGATCCAACGCCAGATTGACCACGTTGGCAATGATAAAAAGCATACTGCCAAGCTGGGGATGGTTATCCGCGTTCATAAAATAACAGAAGATAATCGCCAGCGTCAGAATCGGTATCCCGCCAAAATTCACGGCAATATACGGCTGCGCCAACGCCGCCAGAGTCTCATTCCCCGCAAGAGCCATTGCAAGGACGCCGGGAAGGAACGGAGTAAACACCGCAAAGAACAGTGACAGGACCAGCCCCGCCCCGACCGAAGCGCTGAACACACCGTCCGCCTCCCGGGTATTCCTTTTCCCCAACAGCACGGCGGCTTTTGCCGCCCCTCCCATTGCCAGCATCATAGCAGGCATCTGAAGGAGCAGCAGCACAGGCATGGAAATCTCGATTGCCGCCATGGCATCCGGGCCAAGAATATTCCCTACAATCATGCCGTCCACCACATTCCCAAGCTGCATCGCCACCGTCATCAGCACACCGGGCAAAATATACTGATGAATCTTCTTATTAATCAAAAATCCATTTCTCTCCATCATGCAATCCTATATTCTCCCGTCAAAAAATCCCAGCGTTTGAAGGGCTGTAAGCGCATTTTTCAGATATCCCCCATCCGGCATCGGCCACTTGAACCCAAGCCTGTAAAGCGCCTTAGTCGTAAAGCCGTTATCCGCATCAATATAGACCGAACTGTTATCCTTATCACTGGAAGAATAGGCAATCAGCCCTGAAATCAATTCATTCTTCTCCTCATTCTCAAGGGCAGAAAGCAATGCCTCGTTAAACTCCTCATCACTCACAATCTCAACCTCAATCCCCGACCGGTTCATCTGTTCGACGACATCCGCCATCTGAATCAGATAACTGCTATAGGCATGGAACACGCTGAATTCTCCTGCTGACGAAGCCAGCCTGACAATCGCCTCCGCCGTAGAATCAATCGGGGAAAACTCCGCCGGCATATCCAGCATGGAAACCGGGAATTTTCCAAGAGCCACATACCCCCGCAGGGTACGCATGAACCCGTTGGTGACAGAATTAATCTGGAACTCTCCGTCACTGACACGGCTCATCAGATTCCCGACCCGAATCACCATCCCTTTCATTCCAGCGGCGACAGCCTCAAGAACCGCCTTCTCCGCCCGGAACTTCGTATCTATATACTTATTCGTCAGACTCTGCCCGAAGAACAGCTCATCCTCATGGAGCTTCTTCTCCGCCGGGAATTTTTCCGCCACATTCTCGCCTGCAATACTCACGGTGGAAATCTGAATCAACTCTCTTCCCGTGTCCTTACACAGCCCAATCAGATTCAGAACTCCCTGATAATTCACCTGTTCCAGGGTATTATCCGCCGAAAAATGCTTCACGCACGCCGCACAGTTAATCACCAGTTCAAAATCATAGGCGCTCAATCCAATAACCGCGTCTCCGTCCGTAATATCTCCCTCAATCAGTCTGATTCTTTCACCAAACAATTCCTCGTAAGGATTGTCGAAATAGTACACCAGCATGCTCTTGAGCCGTTTTTCCAGAGAAAAAGCCTTCCCCTTTCGCATCAGGCAATAGACGACCTGATTTCCATTATCAATCAAATACTTCAGGATATGCGCTCCAAGGAAGCCGTTTGCCCCGGTCAACAGGATGTTTCCGGCTACTTGCGGACGAATCTCATCCACAAATTCCACGCGGTTTCTGCTCAAGACCTTCTCCAAAGACCCTTGTAACTCCTGTCCATCCTCCGTCGCGTCCTCATCGCCGCCCTTTCCTTCTATCTCCTGGATATGACGTTCCAGGCTAAGGGGCGTCTTATATTCAAACAAATCCCCATAGGAGATTGGCAGGCCCTCGCTCATGCATTTCATGGCCACCTTGGACGCTGACAGAGACGTACCGCCGTTCTCGAAGAAATCATCCTCAATCCCAATCTGCTCCATGCCAAGAGCCATCTCAAAAATCTCGCACAGCTTCCTCTGTAAATCTGAACGCGGCTTCACATAATTCTTTTTCTCCGCCGTATATTCCGGTTCTGGAAGGGCCCGCTTGTTCACCTTGCCATTATTGGTCAGCGGAAGCTCCGGAAGCTGCATCAGCACACTTGGCACCATATAAGGCGTCAGGTACTTCTGCATGAAACAAGTTAGATTCTGCCTGTCAATCTGGCTCTCCGCCACGAAATACCCGCATAAGAACTGAATCGAATCCTTCTCTTTCACCAGCACCACGCTGGACTTCACGGTAGGATACTGGTTCATGACATTCTCAATCTCATCCAGCTCCACGCGTAATCCCCTAAGCTTTACCTGATTGTCCATACGTCCCATGAACTCAATCTTTCCATGGTGATTCCATTTCGCCAAGTCGCCGCTTCTGTATGCATTCCTTCCCTCAAACTGGATAAACTTGTCCGCCGTCATCTCCGGCTTGCCCACATAGCCCCTGCCGACACCGTTTCCGATAATCAACAATTCCCCCGGTACGCCTGCCGGCAAGAGATTCCGGTAACGGTCGATCATCACCATCTTGATATTCGCCATCGGCTTACCAATAGTAATCTTATCCCCCGTCACCTGGTCAAAGGCACAGCCGATGGTAGTCTCTGTCGGGCCATACCCATTGAACACCAAAGCCTCCGTCCCAAGAGCCTTAATCTTATCGTAAAGAGCCTCTGGAAATGCCTCTGCGCCAACGTTGAACACCTTAATCTGCGACAGCGCTTTATTCATCTCCGGCAGGTCAATAATATTTATCAAATACGAAGGCGTGCAGGTCAGCACATCCACCCTATTATCAAGAATCAGTTTCGCAAGAGCCATAGGGTTATGGATTTCCTCCTCATTTGCCATGCAGACCGTAATCCCATGGTACAGCGGGTTACATTCCTCCAGAATGGAAACGTCAAAGGTAATGGCCGCAAATGCCAGCGATACGGTGGCATTATATACATACGCCTGAGCCTCCACGTTATAAGGGTTGTCATCCACATAATTCACCAGATTCCGATGCTCAATCATGACTCCCTTTGGCTTCCCGGTAGAACCGGAAGTGTAAATACAGTAACACAGATTCTCCGGCCGAATATCCACAGCAGGGTTTCCGGTTTTTCCACCCTCGGCCAGAAGCTCCTCAATGAACAATGCTCGGACAGAAAGCTTATCCAAAAGCATCTTACGCTCTTTGGCCAGACTTTGCGGCATCAGCAGGAACTCAGCCTTGGAATCCTCCAGTATATAACTGATTCTCTCGTCAGGGTATTCCGGGTCAATGGGAAGAAATGCGCCTCCCGCCTTCATGATACCCTGTCTTGCGGCGTAGACCTCCACCGTCCTCGGCAACATAACGCCGACCATCTGCTCTACTTTAAGCCCCATATCGATCAGGCGGTTCGCAATCTTGTTGGCATTCTCGTTCAGCTCTCTAAAGGTCAGGGAGCGTCCGCAGGCAATTACAGCCGTCTTGTCAGGATACAGAGCCGCCTGCCTCTCAAACAGTACATTTGCCGTCGTCTGCTCCACAGCATAATCCGTCTCATTATATCCGTCAATCTCCCGGCGCGCCTTTCTGCCCACCATGGAGACCTCCTTCAACAGCTTCTTCTTTCGGAACTCATCCGTCACAGCGGCAAGACAGTCCATAAATCCCAGTACCGTCCGCTCCTCATACATGTCGCTTCGATACTCTGCCTGATACACAATCTGTCCATCCTCCACCAGCACGTCAACGGACAGCGGCGCCTTTGCAGTATCCAGGGAAATCTCCTGACGAACAGCCTTTTCTCCTGCAACCTCATCAAACAGGAAATTGTCTCCCTGGAAGGCAAACATGAGGTCAGCCTTGATATCGTAAGCTCTGCTGATTTCCGCAAAGGAATAGATATCCGCGTTCATACTGTTCATTAGCTGTTCCCCGGTCTCCCTCAGATAATCCCCGATTTCCTTCTCTCCATCCAGTTTACAGTACACTGGAAGCGTCTTCACCAGCATATTCATGATCGACGCCAGACGGGAGTCATTTCTTCCATTATAAATAGTAGTAAATACTGCCTCCTCCTTATACACATAGCGTCCTGCCACGAACCCAAATACCGCCGTAAACAGTGTATTCATGGTAATCTTCTGCTCATCACAGAATTTCCGCAAAGCATCCAAATCTACAGGAACCGCTCTCTGGCAGACGCCAAGCCCCGGGAACTCTTCCCGATGGTCTTTCGCCGGAAGGAAGTCCGTATCACAATCTTTGAATACAGAGTCATAATACTTCTTCGCAAGAAGATACTCCTGGCCGTTTCGCATCTTCTGCTCCACCAGAGCCGCCTCAAAGCCGCTGAAGGTCTCCTTCGCAAGTTTGTCTCCCTCATAAGCCCCATTCATATCCTTTAGGAAAATTCCACAGGACTCACCGTCACAAATGATATGGTGGAACTCAAGGAACAGATAATTGCCCTCTGCCGTTTCATAAATCCGTATTCTGAACAACCGTTCTCCAAGAAGCTGATAGGGCCGTACCAGCTCCTCCTTACACAAGGTCTGACAGATTTCCACCTCAAAAGGCAGGCCGTCATTTCGTTTCTGCCAGATATCACCGTTTTCATCCATATACAGCGTCGTCTTAATATATGGATGTGCCTCCACAGCCGCCTCAAGAGCTGTTTTCAGCCGCCCAAGATTTACATTTTCCCCAAGCCGGAACAAAAACGGAATGTTATAAATGGTGCTGCCCGGATTGGCCGCACACTCAACAAAAATACCATTCTGTGTCTGGGTCAGCGGATAAACCTCCCGCTTTTCAAATTCTTCCTTCTCCCCAATTCCCGCAAGGAACCGCTCCAGCTTCTCAACCGTGTCATTCTCCTTCAAATCCTTATTACGAATCACAGCGCCGTCAAATGCGTCCGAGAGCAGAACATTCAGCTTTACAGCCCCTATCGAGGTCAGTCCTGCCTTATAAATATCTGTGGTCACGCCAAATTCCCGGTGGCCGATAACTTCTGCCACACAGTCAAAAATCCTCTGCTGTACCTCGCCTTTCGGCGGCACAAGCTCCTGTGCCGCACGCTCCGGCACAGGAAGTGCACGCTTATTCACTTTCTGGTTCTGGTTCAGCGGAATCTTATCTATCTGCATGGTCACAGCCGGAACCATGTAGGGCGGCTTGCTCTCCTCGATAAATGCATGCAGCGCCTCCACATCCACAGTCCCCTCAGACACCACGTAAGCGGCGATATACTTCCCGCCCGACGGCTCGTCAAATGCCGCTACAGTTGCATCCGTAATTCCCGGGAATCTGCGGATGACCTCTTCTACCTCCGTAAGCTCGATGCGGAAGCCCCGCACCTTCACCTGTCCGTCGCGCCTGCCGATGAACTGAATATTCCCATCCGGCAGGAAACGCACAACATCCCCCGTATGGTAAATCCTTCCATACCCTTCAAGATTACAGAATGGATTTGCCGTATACACCTCTGCCGTCTTCTCCGGACGGTTCAGATACCCGCGGCTCACCTGATAGCCCGCAATACAAAGCTCACCTGGAACACCGACCGGAACCCGTCTTCCCATCCCGTCCAATACATAGAGCTTCACATTGGAAACGGCCTTTCCAATCGGGAACTCGTCCTCATACTCTCTAAGGGGGTAAGCGGTTACATTGACCGTACACTCCGTAGGTCCATAAATATTATAGTAGTTCGTACTGCCCTCAGGCTTAAAGGGCGCCAATCTCTCCCCGCCCATAATCAGATTCCTAAGCGCATCATTCTTCATACTGGTGGCAAACGCCCGCCCAATCTGGGTAGTCATGAATCCATGGGTAATTCCCTGCCGTTCTATATACTGATTTAAGGCCATCAGATCCAGACGGATTCCTTCTTCAATAATATGTACCTCTGCCCCCGTAATCAGCGCCGGATACATATCCATCATATTAGCGTCAAAACCATAGCTGGCATAAGCCGCCACCTTACACTCTGGCGTCACCTCATAAAACTCCCGATACCAGTGACAGAAAGCGACAATATTCCCATGCTCGAGCATACACCCCTTAGGCACGCCTGTAGATCCGGAAGTATATAAAAGAATAAACAAATCCTCCGGTTTCGGCGGTTTGGGAAGCTCCCTTGCCTCCGGCAGGCTGAATATATCCTCTGTCAGGAGAACCTTTCCTGAAAATTCCGGCACCAGTTCCAAAAGCTCCTCGTCCGCAATGAGCAGCTTTGTATCCGCATCCTTCATCATAAACGCAAGACGGTCTTTCGGATATGACGGGTCTAAAGGCTGATACGCTGCCCCAGCCTTGGAAATACCAAGGGAAGCAATCGCCATATACTCACATCTTGGAATCAACACAGACACAGCATGCTCCCGGCCAATCCCTAAGCCTGCAATATAAGCGGCAAGACGATCTGTTACCTGATCCAGTCCGGCGTAGGTATATCTCCTGTCACAGTACACCACCGCCGTACGCTCCGGCGTTTTCGCAGCCTGCTCCCGGAACATATCCACTACCGTTTTACTCCTGTCATACGCCTTTTCCGTATCATTGAAATGGTCTAACACCTGAAGTTCAAGCTCCGATGCCAGCGCAATCTGGTCAAGAGACTCACAGGAAAGCATCCCCAAAAGAACCTGACGCATCATCCCAAGAAGTCCCTTGGCAGTCTCTTCCCGGTATATATCCCTGCGGTACTCTAAAGAAATCTCATACCCTTCCTTGCTCTTCATGACCATGACAGAGATATCCGCCTGAACGTCCCCTGTAGGAATGGGACGCGCAGGATACTGCCTGCCTTCAATCGTAAGGCCGTTGAACATCTCTCCCTGGTACACAAACAAAATATCTGAAGAAATCCCATACTCCCTTGCCAGCTCTGCAAAGGAAATACAGTCATGACCCATCAGCTCATAGAACTCCTCCTGAAATTCCTTCAAATAATCGCTGACCGTCATACGCTCGTCAAAGGAATAATTGATGGGAAGCGTGCGCACGAACATACCCGTAGACTGAGCCAGATTCGCCGTATGCCTTCCATTATTGACCGTACAGAAAAAGCTCTTATTCATGCCGCTTGATTTACCCAAAGCATAGGAAAATGCACCCAGAAACAGCGTATTCTCGGATATCCCTTTCTGCCTTACAAACTGCTCTACAGCCATGCAGGAAACTTCCTCGCCGCACCCTTGTCTTACTTCGCCGCTCCTTGGACTTACCGTCTTCTTCTTGTAATCCTTGATCAGCATTTCCTCTATCTCTTCACCTGCGAACCTGCCTTGGAAATACTCCCTCGCAGCCAGGTACTCGGGCGTTTCTTTTAGAGTCTCCTCATAGACCGACAAGTCTGTCAAAGATATCTCTTCTTGCTTCGGCTCTTCTCCCTCATAGAGAAGAGAGATTTCATCCAGAAATACCGTCACCGAAGTACCGTCGAAAATCAAATGATGGACGTCAAACAGGAAATACCAGCGGCCCTTACACAGATAGAGCGCCATGCGGTAGAGAGGTTCTCCCTCCAAACGGAAGGGACGTACAAATGTCCTCTTTACCGCCTCCATATCTTCCACTTCCCACTCTTTTACATCTGCCTTCTGATATTCCGGATGCAGGCACATCACAGGCGCCCCATTGCTCAGCAGAATATTGATACCAAAGGATGCGTGGCGTGCCACTGCCTTTTGCACCGCATTCTTGAATCTCTCCAGTTGGATATTCTCCGGCAATTCACAGCACATAGGAATATTGTACATGGTGGCATCCGGGTCGTTAACGCACTCCAGATAGACGCCCATCTGGGAATCCGTCAGCGGATACTCTTTCCTCTCACAGTCTGCCTTACGAATACCTGACGTCTGCTCCACCAAAAGAAGGCCGGCAATCATCTCCGGAGTCCTTCCCCTCAGGACCATCTCCGGAGTAAGGGGTAAATCGGACAGACATTCCAATAACTGCAATACATTGATGGAATCTCCGCCAAGCCGGAAGAAATCATCCTCTCTGCCCGTCGTCCCGCAATGCAGGACTTCCTGGAAGCCTTCACAAAGCCTGCGCTCCGTATCATTTTCCGGCTCCCGGTATTCTGCCTTATATTCCCCAATCCCCGGCGGCAGTAAAACGGTACGGTCAAGCTTCCCGTTGGCGTTCTTTGGCAGCGCATCCATCCGCTTAAAGAAACGTGGAATCATATAATCCGGCAATGTACTCTTGAGGACTGTTTTGATCTGCTCTGCCGTCACATCTGATTTTGATACATAGAAACCACAGAGATAATTCTGCCCGTTCTCATCTTCAAATGCCTTCACCACTGCATTTTCTACATCCGTCACAGAAGCCATCCTAATCTCGATCTCTCCCGTCTCCACACGCTGTCCGTTGATCTTCACCATCCAATCCTTGCGGTTGACATAGACGTAATTCCCGTCTGCAAGTCTCTTGCCAAGGTCTCCGGTATGCAGGAGGATCTCCCCGTCCTCCTGTTTCTGGAACGCGTGGGCGCTCTGTTCCTCAAGATTCAAGTAAGCCTCGGCAAGGATGCCCTTGATACAGATCTCACCCGTTTCTCCCTCTGCCACTTCCTGTCCTTCTTCGTCCAGCAGGAAAAATTCTAAGCCCTCCCCTGGCTTTCCGATGGGCGTATTCTCCATAGCCTCCTCAATCTTATAGTATGACGCCATCGCAGCCGTTTCGCTGGCGCCATAGATATTATACAAGTCGTATCCGTCGCCTGACAGCATGGAGACACGTTCGCTTCCCGTACAGATCTTCTCAAGCGTCGCCGCTCTATTCTTAAAAAGCTTTAACATCTGAGGACTGATAAACGCGCAGGTAATACCGTTTTCGTCGAAATACTCCTCAATCATATGTACATCTTTGCGAGCCTCCTCCGAAACGATGTGGACGCATCCGCCGCAGCTCAATACACCATAATATTCCAGAACAAGAATCACAAAGGACATGGGCGCCATGGCTGCTAACACATCCTTTTCATGCAAATGAAAGCCATGCCTGTTCCTTACGACTCCCTGTGAGAAACTCGCCGTCGTGTGGACGATCCCCTTGGGTCTTCCGGTAGAGCCGGATGTATATATGAGCATTACCTTGCTGCCGTCCGTGCGTCTCGCAGGGACAGCCGGCTCATACTGCCCAACATCCCCAAGCCAGCTTACGTCAATCCTTGCCGCCGCCTGACAATCCTCTTGTATGTAATCAAGCCTCTCCTTCGGGTATTCCGGCACCACAGGAACGAAGGCCGCCCCTGCCATCATGACGCCAATCTCCGCCGCCACGTACTCCATCCGCCTGTCCATACAGACCATGACCGCCTGCCCGGACAGATTCCCGGACTTTCTAAGTTTCGCCGCAATCCTGCGGCTTAACACATCCAGTTCCTCATAGGTCGTACTTCGTTTCCCGCCGCGGTCAACAATCGCTGTTTTGTCTGGAAAACGACGCACGATACTCTGAAATTCATCCAAAAAATTCATAATACAGATTCCTCCTTTTCTCTTCTTTTATTCCTGTTTAAGCCAGGCTTCTGCCCTTGCCTTCACATTCTCCCGTAAGTTCTCGTAATAAAAATCATAATCATGGCCATGCAGGCTCTCCGGCCCGAACAGCTCTGCCGGCGCATATCCTGCATCCTTTGCCGTACAGATGACGACGCCCCGCTCTGTATCGACCTGGGCGTCCGCAAGTCCTTTTATGATCTCATACTCACCGGTCTCCTCATTGAAGATACGGCTGCCCAGATTCTCTTCAAAACTGGCATAGGTATCATCCCGTTTCCAGTTAATGGGATTGATGCTGACCGCCTCCGGCTCCACCACAATGTTACTCTGTCCCTGATTCCCCTTCCCCTCGGTATTCCAGGACACGATGACGCCCGTATCATCGGCGCCCTCGGCAAATTTCAGATATGGATGATCCGAAAGCCAATCTTCCGTGATTGAAAATCCAATCGGATATGCCGCCACCATACGCTCATAGTATTCCGGATGTGCCTGCATGTATTCCCCAAGGACAATTTTCGTCATAATGGAGCCCTGGGAATGACCTGCAATCATAAATGGTCTGCCCTCATTATAATTTTCAAAATAGTAGTCCAGCGCAGCATAGACATCCGTGCGTTGTTCATGCTGCTGGTATTCCTCCAGTTCCATGTGGCTCATGCCAACTACCTTGAAGATATTGCTCTGCCTGTAATAAGGAGCAAATACGTTCGTCGATTCCTCGAATACCGTTGCCTGATTCTCATAGACTACTCCGGCACGCGCCCGCATGTCTTCATTGTCTATATCGCAGATTGGTTTCGCATCATCTGACTCATCCTGATAGCAGGTGGGATAGAGGTAAACTGTATCAATCTCATGGGTAATCTCAGGAATCCTCATCCAATTTTCTTCTTTCGAGTAATCCGACGGTGTCCCTGTAAGTTCTGCAATTTCAAAGCCTCCCTCTGGTTCTGTCTGTGATTCTTGTTGGCATACTTGCTCCTGCTTCTCGGTTTCTTCCTGTTTTCCCCTATTTTCCGGCAAATCTGCCGTATTGCCGCAGGCGACGGAATTGCATACAACGGCGCCCACAGCCACCGATAATATCCACTTCCTTATGTTATTTTTCATGTTACTGATTCTCCCTTCTTGCCTTTTTCTTTTTCGATGTACTAGAATTGGTATTACTGGGAATACCCATAATTAGATTTACTATAACATTTCCTAAAATCTGATTCTATAAGATGGGATATTTCACATTTTTTTTGGGACAAAATTGTAGTATGAGTTCCCAATGTGTGTTATAGTACAAAAGGGAGGAATTGTTTATATGAAGTATATTTTAGAAAACTATTTAAAGAATCATGTAAAAGCCCAAAAGTGGCTGCAATACTTTCTGGCTTCTTTACTCATCGTTGTGCTATCCGTAACCGGATGCAGTTCGATACAAGAACATACTGATGGAAATACCAGCGATACTGCTGCCAACAAGACGGTTGAGAGTGAACCGGATACGCCGACGGAAGAAGAAACATCCGAACCGGCAGAGGATGGAGCATACAGCAGTAAAGAAGATGTAGCGCGGTACATCTATATTTACGGACATCTTCCGTCCAATTTTATCACAAAAAAAGAAGCCGAAGAGCTGGGCTGGGAGGGAGGCTCCTTAGAACCCTATGCACCGGGCAAATGTATTGGCGGCAGCCATTTCGGAAACTATGAAGGACTTTTGCCGGAGAAGGAAGGCCGGACATATACGGAGTGCGATATCGACACATTGGGGGCCGAAAAGCGCGGCGCGAAACGAATCGTATTTTCCAACGACGGCCTGATCTATTATACAGAGGATCATTATGAATCCTTTGAACTTTTATATGGAGAAGACTGAACATGAACATTTGTATAATAGACGGTAAGCTGATTAAGGACAGGGAAATGCTGCATAGAATCCTGGCAGAGCTTCCGGGAGTCCCGGACTGGTACGGAAGGAATCTGGACGCTCTGCATGACTGCCTCACAGATATTCAGGAAGAACTGCTGATTCGGATTCAAAACGAAAAAGACCTGACCTTGCATCTGGGGAATTATGCGGCCGCATTTCTGCATGTACTGGCTGAGTCGGCAGAGGAGAATAAGAAGATACACTATGTGGTTGAAGTAAACTAAAGACTTCCAACCATCAGGAAAGCCACAGTTTAACTGTGGCTTTCCTTCGCTCAATGCCGTCTGAAGACTGGAAAATCTCTCTATCCCAGTTCATACTTCACAACATCTATCTTTGCAATTCCATCTGCAAAAAACGAGATTCCGTCTGCCTCCTGCTCCGTATACATTGTAGCCGAAAGGACCTGCTCCCCGTCATTGACAAAGACTTCCACGCTGAAACGGTCCAGAATCATCCTCAGTTTCAATTCTCCATCCACAGGATTTACCAGGCTGCGCCTCTGATGGATAATGGCTCTTCTGGAACCGGAGAACTTCCGGTCTACCTTCAGGATCGATTCTCTCGGACGGAAACTAAGCGAAGTCCAATATCTGTCATTTTGGGCGAAACGGACGGCAAACTTCTGATACAGCTCTTCTCCGTCTGCCGGCCGGATACTGAGCTCCATATCCACTCTTCTGCCCTTCACCCCATCCAGTTCTACCAGGCTTGAAACTGTCACATCCGTATATTCCACCTTGTTACGCCGCATTGCATCCAGTTCCCTTACCGGTTTCTGGTAGAGCCTGCCGTTTTTCAGAGACAATTCCCTTGGAAGGCTCATCTGCCCAAACCAAGGTTCTTCCGGAGAACGGATCCCGCAGGCATCCCAGTTCTGCATCCATCCGATCATGATCCGGCGGCCATCGGGAGCTAATACTGTCTGAGTCGCATAAAAATCAATCCCGTAGTCAATGGACTGATTATACATCTCCTTGAATGTACCGGCTTCTTCATCATAATCACCGATCAGGCAGAGCGTTCCGTTCCCATTGTGGTATTCAAACCCTTCCGGGAGCATATCCTGCGGGCTTGTAAGCAGCACCCATTTCCCATCCAGTTCAAAGAAATCCGGACATTCCCACATCTTCCCGAACCGGTCATGGTTAGAAACCAGTACACTCTTGAACTTCCAATGAAATCCGTCGGCGCTAGTATACAGCAATATCTGCCCGCTGCCGTCGGCCGGACGGTTTCCCACAACACAGGCATATGTGCCGTCGGCCTGCTTCCACATCTTAGGATCACGAAAATCATATCTGCTGCTGCCCTCCGGGATATCCTGTTCATCCAGAACCGGGTTCTGCTCATATTTCTCATAATCAATCCCGTCGCCTACGGCAATGCATTGTGTCTGAACTTCCCTGTAAACATCGCGTCCCTGATGTTCCTTTAACACACCGGTATACATCAGCAGATGCCTTCCGTCCGGCAGTACCACCGCACTTCCGGAAAAGCACCCGTCCCTGTCATAGGCCTCGTCCGGCGCAAGGGCGCAAGGAAGATATTCCCAGCGGAGCAAGTCACTGCTGACTGCATGACCCCAATGCATAGGGCCCCATTTTGACTCATAGGGGTAATACTGATAAAACAAATGGTACTGGCCTTTATAATAGCAAAAGCCGTTAGGGTCATTCATCCAGCCTACACGTGGAGTCAGGTGGAAATCCGGACGCTCCTCTTTACTGATTAATTTTTCAGAAGCCTCTTCATATTTTCTCGCTTCACGTAATGTCTGACTTGTCATAAAAATTTCTTCCTTTCCTAAAATATATGCCCTTTATTCTGACGCGGCCGTCTGTGCATTATAAGAATCCAGATATGTCTGGAACAGCTTTAGATATTCACTCAGCCCGTATGCTTCTAAGTCTTCCAGGTATTTATCCCAATCTGCATCGGAGAACCCGTTCATGATCCAGTCTGCTTTCTTAGCATTGATAGCTTTCTGGATATCTGCCTGCAGGTTTGAGAGCTTCTCCGTATCATCCCGGCTCATGAAAATATTCGGGTATACATACTCGGTGTGCATATCAGGCGTATAATATTCTTCGATCCAGTCCAGACGGTACTGCGCGTCGTCCGGGCATGTCACATACACGTCGTAATATTCATCCAGAATGGCAAGCGGTCCTCCCACCGCTTCTGCCTCTCTTACCTCTACCGGAGACGCGTCGCCAAGCGGCGCATGCTTTAACATATCCTCCCCGTCGGCGTTCTTCCCCATCTCAAAGATATCAAAATCGTCGTCCTCACCATAGGTTCCCCAGTTGTTCTGGGGGGACTGCATCGGCGCGTACATCTGATCCAGCCATGCACATACCAGCGCCGGATTCTCTGCAACCGAGGTTACCACACAGCGTCCGCGGTCAAATCCGCTGGTGAAGGAACCGTTCTGGGGCGTCAGGTTCCGGGTATCCGCAGTCAGGACCGGAAGCGGCACCCAATCCTTCAGGTTGTCAATATTGCCCACATCCCAACTGAAACATACCCCATAACGCCCGGACTTTCCCTTTGACACATAGGTAGACCATTCCTGCGTAAATGCTTCCGGGTCAATCAGCTTCTCTTCATACAGCTTATGCAGCCATTCAATTCCCTTCTTATAGCCTTCCTGGACTGCGGTACAGATTACCTCCCGGTCATCTGTAACTGCGATATGCCGGTCTTTATCCGCATCGCCGTATCCTTCTCCAAAACCATTAATCAGAATCGCCGGGTCCTGATCTCCGTTATTGACGATACAGGACATAGGGATAATGCTTCCTTCAATCCCAAATTCCTCCTGAAGTTCTTTTGCATGGTCACGGAAAGCAATCAGGACTTCCTCAAATTCCTCCACTGTCTCCGGGATCTCAAGCTTCAGGAAATCCAGCCATTTCTTATTAATAAAACTCATATTCCCTATCGTCTGTATGGCCGTCTTATTGGAACCAAGCTGCTCAATCCAGGGCAATGCCCAGATATGCCCGTTTACATCCGTACACATAGTCCGATACTCCGGATATTTGTTAAACACAGATTTCAGATTCGGCATATATGCATCAATGTATTCCTCCAGAGGAATAATTGCGCCGTATTCCCCGTATTTTAACAGATTGCTGTCCGAGAATCCCGCAGAAAAGATGAAGTCTGTCAGCTTATTGGGATCTGACATATTCAGTGAAATCTTGTCCGGCCACTGGTCGGACTGGATCGCTGTCCAGTCAATTTCCACATTCGTCTGTTCCTGCAGCCGTTTAAAAATCGTCCGGTTATTCGGCTCTGATTCTGTGCTGGGCGGATAGCTGATCATGCCTGTTAATGTTGCTTTTTCCTTCAAAGGGAACTGAAGCGTTTCCTCATCCACCGGACGGAAGGTCCCGTCATTGATCTTTCTCTTCCCTCCGCAGCCCGCAAGGGAAACTGCCATGCATACCACAAGAGCCGCCGCCGCGATCCGTCTTCCATACCTGCGTCCGAACCTGAGTCCGGATCTGTTTTCATATCTATTACTAAATCTGTTACTCATCGTCTGCCTCCTTCTTATCCTATCCCTTTACGGCGCCCGCCATGATACCGCTGTCAAAATACTTCTGGAAGAACGGGTACATGATCAGAAGCGGTAAACTGGAAATAATAATGGTTGCGTATTTCAAAAGCTCCGCCAACTGGGCGCGTGCCGCCGTACTCTGCATATCCGCGATCATGCCGGATTCCGGCTGGTTCTGGATCAGGATAGAACGCAGTACAAGCTGCAGCGGCTGTTTTGCAGAATCATTCAGGTAAATCATAGCGTCAAAGTAACTGTTCCACATGGCAACAAACTGCCACAGTACAAGCACAGCAATCACAGGAGTACAGACCGGAAGCAGGATCTTGAAGAAAAATGTCAGCTCGCTTGCTCCGTCTACATCTGCCGCCTCGCGAAGCTCCTGAGGAATCCCTCTGTAATAAGTCCTTGCAATCGTCATGTTCCACACACTGAATGCACCTGGAAGAATCACTGCCCACATGCTGTCCACAAGCCCCAGATTACTTACTACTAAGTATGTAGGAATCAGGCCGCCGCCAAAAAACATGGTAATCATAAAGATGACATTAAAGAATCCTTTCCCTCTGAAATCCGCCCTTGACAGAGGATAAGCCGCCAAAAGCGTCACCGCCACAGAGACAACCGTAAACACTACAGAATAGATGACCGCATTCTTAAATCCAATCCAGATCTGGCTGTTGGTCATGACGCGCTCATAAGCGGTCGCCGTCCATTTGCTGAAATCAAAGGTAATTCCTTTGTTCTGCAATGTAATCGGATCCATGAAGGATGCAACTATAATATAAACCATCGGCACAATAATCGCAATCACAAATAAGCCCAATAATATGTAGCCAATCGTCAGCAGCGCCTTATCCTGCCCCGAATATCTCGTAAAATTTTTCTTCTTCATCTTACCTGCACCTCCTTAGATTCCCTGTCCGTCATTCATCTTCGCTACGATTTTATTTACGACAAGGAGAAGAATGACGTTGATGACTGTGTTAAACAGGCCTACCGCAGTTGAAAAACTGTAATCGCCGTCAATCAGACCTTTTCTATATACATAGGTTGCAATGATCTCTGATGCCGGAAGGTTCAAGTCCGTCTGCAGGGCATAGGCTTTCTCGAAGCCGATACTCATGATATTTCCTGCCTGGAGAATGAACTGGATCACGACCATATCTTTGATTGCCGGCCACTCCACTGCACGTATCTGCTGCAGAATATTGGCTCCGTCCATAACCGCGGCCTCACGAAGCTCCTGGCTCGCATTGGAAAGGGACGCTGTATACATGATGGACGCCCATCCTGCGCCCTGCCAGATACCGCTGATAATATAGATAGAACGGAATGCCTCCGGCATGGTCATGAAATTAATGTCCGTTCCCAACAGCAGGTTCACAGGGCCGGTCACCGAAAGGAAAATCCGCACGATACCGCAGAGAACAATGACCGATACGAAGTTGGGAAGATAAAGCACCAGCTGTATCTTCTTCTTGATTCCTGCGCTCTGAATCCTGTTCAGCAAAAGCGCCAGTATAATCGGAACCGGGAACCCCCAAAGTAAGCTGTATACGCTCAGCTTCAGCGTATTGACCAGATATCTCATGAAATCCGGGGATGACAAGAACCTTGTAAAATGCTTAAATCCCACCCACTCACTTCCGGAAACTCCCTTAAAAGGATTGTAATCCTGGAACGCAATCAGAATCCCGCTCATAGGCGCATACTTGAAAATCAGCGTCAGCAGCAATGCCGGCATCATGAAGATTACATATAGCTGCCAATGCTGCCTGATATACACCAGGGAATTGTGAAACCCTCCGCCCTTGCTTCCTTGCCTTCCATTTGAAACAGTTTTTGAATTCGTTGTCATAACTTCCTCCTTTCTTTCAAATCCCTCCATCTTCTGAACATGTTTTCTCTCATGTCTTTTCTGGCTCTCCTTTCCTTTTGATTGTGCATTTGTAAAATTATCATTTTACATTAGCTTGAGATTTGTATAATCTATTTATATCATTTATTTTACATTTAGTCAATATTTTTTTGCTATTTGCATACTTTTATTTTTGCATTTTCACTTTTTTGTACACTCTCACCAATTTTGTATTGCATTTTGTCATAAAAAATATTTTTCAGAATTTTACATTTTTACATTTGACACATTTCAATTTGTGCATTATAATATATGCAGAAGGAAGTCAGAAGGAGGAGTTTATGAGTACCAGAGTTACAATCCAGGACATTGCCGACGAGCTTGGCATTTCCCGCAACACTGTCTCAAAAGCGATCAACAACACCGGCGTCCTCGCCGACGCCACCAGGGATAAAGTATTGAAAAAAGCTATGGAGATGGGCTACAAGCAGTTTTCTTATGTGACTGCCGCAAAGTCAGGCGGCTCCGTACTCTCCATCCCTGCGCCAAAGGAGAAGACTGAGATCGCGCTATTCCTTACTAATTTTGTAGGAGGTTCCCACTTTGCGACGGTGATGCTGGATAAGTTCCAGAAAGAGCTTGCCGGACTGGGATACAGCCTCACCATGCACCGTGTGCTTACAGAAGAACAGGAAAGCTTGAAGCTTCCGGCGTCATTCTCCCTGGAGCGGACTGCCGGCATCGTCTGTGTCGAGATGTTTCATTATGAATATGATAAGATGCTCTGCCAACTCGGACTGCCGGTCTTGTTCATAGACGCGCCGGTGACATGCTTAAAAGAACCGTTGGAAGCAGACCTGTTGTGCATGGACAATCAATCGGGGATCTATCAGTTTGTCAGGGAGATGGCGGACAGAGGGAAGACGAAGATTGGATTCATCGGGGAGCATATGCACTGCCAGTCATTCTTTGAACGATATACTGCTTACCGGAATGCCATGCATCTGCTTAATCTGCCCTGCCCGGATGAGTATTGTATTACAGGAAATAAGAAGGGGGTACTCTACCCCACGGGGAACGACTATCTGGAATTTTTGTCCGAACGCCTCACGGACCTTACGCATCTGCCGGAGGTATTCATATGTGCCAATGATTTCGTCGCTCTGGATGCGCTGCAAGTTTTCAGGAAATTAGGGTATTCTGTTCCGGATGATGTATATCTGTGCGGTTTTGACGATTCGCCGGAATCAAGAATTGTTACGCCCCCGCTGACTACCATCCACATTCACAGCCAGATCATGGGATTTTCTGCCGTAAACCTGCTGATGTCCCGTATCAACGAGCCGTCCTTGAATTACCGCGTTATGCACACGGAGACAGATCTGATTTATCGGGAGTCTACAGGAGATCAATAAATTAATGCCGCCAGAATGGCGGCGGAAAGGAGCTTCATTATGAGTAATCTATTTAACCTGGACGGTCCGGTCCTTCAATTCATTAACAAAATTGTTTACAGCGTTTATCTGAACATCCTGTGGTTCATCTGCTGTATTCCCGTTGTAACAGCCGGTGCATCCACCGCCGCACTGTTCTATGTTACACTAAAGATATCCAGAAACGAAGAAGGCAATATCACAAAAGCATTCTTCCATTCCTTCAAGGTGAATCTGAGACAAGCAACAAAGATATGGCTGATTCTCCTGTCCCTTGGCATCATCCTGGGCATTGACGGTTATGTACTCTATCATATGCGGTTTGAAAATGTATTTTGGACACTCTGTACCGCAATCTTCTGTGTAGCAGCGATTGCCTATGCCATTGTCCTGATGTATATATTTCCTCTCCTTGCAAGATTCGACAATACAATTAGCGCTATGTTCAAAAACGCGCTGTTCATCGGCGTCCGTTTCCTGCTCTGCACTGTACTGATGGCCGTTATTTACTTCGTTATGCTTCTGATTGTAGTCCGTATCTTCACCCCGGCTGTCATCTTCGGGGAGGGCTTATGTGCATTGCTCTGTTCCTATCTGCTGTCTAATGTCCTAAAACTCTGTCAGGAAAAGAGTGAAGAGCATGCACCACAGCGAATCCGATAGCGAGGAGAAAGTATGAATACATGTCTGAACGACCTTCATGGGAAGAAAAAAATACAGTACATCTGGGATTATTATAAACTGCCAATTGTAATCTGCCTTATCTTCTTATACATCATTAGTTATACGATATATGGCCGCTTTTCCCAAAAAGAAACCTTGCTTTATACCGCTCTTGTGAATGTTTCAGCAAGCGAACAGCTCACGGATGAATTGAGTCTGGGTTTCCTGGATTTTCTGGATGTCAATTCTTCTAAAAAAGAGCTGAAATTATATACAGGTTTATATCTCACGGACAACCCGGATAGTCCCAACTATGAGTACACCTATGCTTCCCGCATAAAAACAGTTGCTTCCATTGATGATGAAAAACTGGATGTTGTACTCATGAATAAAGAAGCATTCGATGCATTTTCACAAAATGGGTATCTTTATAACATGGAGGAGTTACTCCGGGATACTGCTCCTGAGGCTATGACAGAGTGGGAACCCTATCTTGTGACCAAAACTGTCATCCTGGAAGACAACGCTGATGAAATAATGCTTGACAGCTCATTGTCTTATCAGGCTTTGACAGATGAATTCCCTATGGGGCTTCTTATATCACAAAAAGGGCTTTTTAAGGAGGCCGGTTTTGGTGATGATGTGTATCTTGGCGTCCTCAAAAATTCTCCGCGGGTGGATATGGCAATAGAATATATAAGCTACCTGTTTTCAGAAATATAGAAATGCGGTGATAAATCTTTCAGGGAACTTCCGATCCAGACATCCTGATTTTCAGAATAATCCTCTATCTCAATCCGAATCTTCTTTTTCTCCCCGGATACAGCTTCCCGGAAACTACCACCGCATGGCTACGGATTTTGATTTCCCCACGCTTTTCACTTTCTATGGCATTGCGGTATCTCTCCTCTTGGCTCCCTGCTTCTCTACGATAATTCTCCTTAATCTTTTTAAAACCACTTTCTCTGCGTTCCATATAATTCATTCGGCCGAAAACATCTGCGATAATCGGATTCCTCCGTCTGGAAGGCTCATGATCCGTATCAAGATCATGTACAAAAGAACCGGCAAACATACCGACAGGAGAATAGCTCTACATAATTTTCTCAAATTGTGAAAGTATTGATAGCATAGAGCAAGCTACTGCAATCCATCCATAGCAGTGAGCCAACTTTAAATGACATTTTTATGGATGTTACGGGGAGGACGCTGTTATGAATTATTTGGAATAATCGTTGCAACAAAAATTGCAAGCCTTAATCAGTTTATATTGTGGACTGTGCCAATCGAAGCCGTTTGCTTTGTTCCTGCAATTTTGCATTTATTTAAAATTACTCCTGCATGGTGCGGGTATTATCCTGTCAATGTTTGTAGGGATATGGTTTCAGGGCATTCTTCGTCCACAATAGGTTTTTTAGGAGTGGTGGCAACGATGGTAATTCTATTTATTCTTTCAAGATTTTGTGTTTTGAAAATGTGGGATAGCATGGGAGGTGTAAAGCTATGAAAGCAATTAGATTCAGCACTTGTGGCTTGTGTCATGGCTGGCTGGTTAACGCCGAAATAACTATGTTGCAAAATAAAAACTATCAATGCAATATATGTAAAAGAAATGCAGGGGTTAGAGATAATCCTGTCTCAGCTCACAAGTACAAGAAGCACTGAAACATATTCGCCTCAAAGCTTTCATGTGCCTCTATTCATTTTTATCCATTTTCTGCCAGCATGACCTTACATCGTTTTTTATAGCATGCAATCCCATATTTCAGAATATTCTCTACCCCGTCGTCTTCAAGGTCATCTTCATATCTGGTATACTCGATTTGTTTCAACGCCTCCTTACATGCACTCTCCAAATCTCCGTCACGGGCATATTTTACTTCTATGATGATCCCCATATCTCCGGTATCCGGTTCCGCAAG
>OFGQ01000904.1_pt1 | contig 21518 bp, 15 predicted proteins | sample 1521791 | NCBI WGS metagenome assembly OFGQ01 (sample SAMEA3504116, study PRJEB24116) | mouse gut metagenome | biome: mouse gut; feature: mouse-associated habitat; material: faeces | place: Denmark | collected 2011 | reverse complement strand
CAATACAACCGGTAAGAATGTAAATAAAAATACAACACTGTCAAATAAACCCGCTACCATTACAGCTCTGCCGCCTCCGCCATGTGATTCACCCATTCCCCATAGTAATCCGATGCCAGATGGATTCCGTCCTCGGTATAATATTCATCTTTAATCAGACTTTCATTATCAATAAAATTCACGCCTTCTTCCTCACATAATTCCATGAGTTTCCTGTTATACGCAGGAATATTCCCATACAGTTCATCCTCTTCTATGACCTCCTGCTTAACCGGCAGGATACTGTTGACGTAAATCTTCGTATCCGGCAGCTTCTCTTTCAGTTCGTCAAGCACGCGCCGGTATGCGGCCCCAAATATTTCTGCATCCCCGGACGCCGCCTTGATGTCGTTCAGCCCGTAGGCAAGGAACAACACTTGCGGACCCACTTCAATCGCCCTTGAAACATGATTCTTAATCATGCTAACCTCTGTCTCGCACACGCCGGTATCCCGTTCCGCCGTAACAAAGGACTTATCAAGCGCCTGGTTCTCATACAATCCCTGGGCAATGGAATCCCCAAGCACATAGGAATTGGCAAATTTCTCGCTGACAGACCGGTTCGCCCATGCCTCGTCCGCCGCCCGCTCCGCCTCCTCAAGCTCCTGAATCTGCGCGTCAATCGCCGCCGTATCCGCTTCTTCCATCCGCTCAAGCTTCGCGAGCCCTTTTCTCGGGTCTTCTCTGGGATTCATGACGCCCACCGCGAACACGACGCCCCCGATGACCATCCAGATAATCATTGCCGCGACAGCCAGGCGCAGGACGACGTCTCGTTCTTCACTTTTCTTCTTCGTCTTCTCTTGTCCTCTACTCACGCAAGATACGTTCTCCTTAAAGCCACTATTTATATCCCGTATTGTACTGTTTTTCCCTGTAAAAGTCAAATATATGCTATACTATATCATAAATAACTACGATTTTAACAATCAGCAAAGGAGTTTTTTATATGAATATGTTCACATTATCAGCAAAATCCTGTATGTCCCACCTCTTACTTAGGGACACCTTCGATAAATTTTCGTTCATCGAAGGGGAAATCACTACCTTTAACAAATTTACTTTGGACGGGTTCCTGCACAAAGACTTTTTCGATGAAAAGCCTGCGCGGGATTATTCCTACTGGAGAGAAGTCCGGGACTTGTGTTTCAGCCTCATCAAAGGGAAACGGACGCCGCTTCATTTTAAGATTGTCCTCTCCCTTGCGCCGGAGCACTTCGGGGATTTTCTGGACGGACATCAGATACGTACATTTTCCCCGGAAGACATCACGGGGCTGTACCTGAATTTCCATTACGACGGCGCCGTCCTGCAATGTATCACCGGAATTTCCATGCGGACATTCACCATGGATAAATCTCTTGAGAAAGAATGGGACGCCTATGTGGAAGGATTTTTCAAAAGAGCGGAAATTGACCGGGAAAAATAGACATATTTTTAACAGAGACATTGTATTTTTTTTATAAATCATTTATAATTTACATATACTTTTTGTTAGTTAATCGTAAAAGGAGATAAGAACATGAGAGGTAAGAGAAGAACTGAAGACAGGCCGGCGTCCAGATCCGCGATGCGCAGATGGGGCATTACAGGGAAACTGGTCATTGCAATCGTCGTCACCATCGTAATTATGGTCGGCGCACTATTGCTGATCGTCCGCAGCCGCGTATCCGATGCTCTGCTGGCAAAGAGCGAGAAGCTGCTGGAAGAGACTACGGATAAGGCAATCCAGGAGGTGAACTCGTGGATGAGCGGAATATTGGCGACTCTGGAGACCCAGCGGGATACGATTCAATATGAAGATATGGACGTTCCGCGCATGGTAGAATACATTAAGCATACGGCCAACCAGAACAGCGCATATCCGGCGGGAATCTATGTGGCGCTGACGGACGGCTCTCTATACCATGCATCCTTCGTACCTGGTCCAGAATACAATGCCCTTGAGAAATCGTGGTATAAGGACGGGTTGGCATCCGAAGACTTCATTTTAGGCGACGCGTACTTTGACGAAGACAGCCAGTCCTATGTTGTAGGCGCGTCCGGCGTATTGAAGACCTCTGCCGGAGAAGTGAAGGGCGTTGCGGCAGCGGACGTATACCTGACTTCCATATCCGATATCGTAGCCGATATCCGGCTGGAAAAGACGGGCGGGATTTTCCTTGTAGATACCAGGACCGGAACTATCATCGGCCATCCGGATACGGAGATGAACGGACGATCCATAACGGAATTCACCGGCGATATGTATGCCTACGCTGCCAAGAAGATACAGGAGAATGCTACCGGGCTGAGCCTCTACAATGACGATATGTACATAGAATTGAAGACTGTGCCGAACTGTGACTGGATGGCGGTATCTTATGTTTCCAGAGACGAAGTGCTTGCTGATTTGGATACCTTGACAGGCATTATGACATCGGTAGCCGCGTTTGCAGTCTTAATCATGATTGTGCTGATTATCATTCTTGTAAGGAACATTATCGGGAAACCAGTAGCCGAACTGAATAATGTCGCATCAAGGATCGCAGAAGGCGATTTGGAGCAGTCCATCCGGCACACTTCCAATGACGAACTTGGAGAGCTGGCGGCCAATTTCGGCAAGACTGTAGTACGTCTCAGGGATTATGTGGACTATATTAACGAGATATCCGAAAAATTACAGGAAATCTCCGAGGGTAATCTTGCATTTACCCTTACCCATGAATATCTGGGAGAATTTGCAAAGATTAAGGACTCCTTAGAGCGAATTTCCTGGTCTCTCAACGAGACGCTGGGACAGATCAATGTGGCGGCCGGCCAAGTGGCGACTGGTTCCGAGTACGTTTCCGACGGGGCACAGACATTATCGTTGGGTTCCTCCCAGCAGACTGACGCCGTGGAATCTCTTGCATCCCATATTTCTGCGGTTTCCGATGGAATCCAGAAGACCGCACAGGGCGCGAAACAGGCAAGCCAGATATCGAGGAATGTTAAGACGCGTATCCTTGAAAGCAACGAGAAGATGCAGCATATGAATTCGGCGATACAGAAGATCAGCGATAAGTCAACGGAGATTCACAGCATCATCAAGACCATAGAGGACATCGCATTCCAGACCAATATCCTTGCGCTGAACGCGGCTGTGGAAGCGGCCCGGGCAGGTACGGCAGGAAAAGGATTTGCAGTAGTCGCAGATGAAGTCCGTAACCTTGCCAGCAAGTCCTCTGAGGCGGCGAAGAATACCACCACCCTGATTGACCAGACGGTGGAAGCCGTTGTCGAAGGTTCCAGCATGGCTGAGGATACGGCAGCTTCTATGATGGAGGTTGTAGAACAGGCGGAAGAGGTGAGCAAGCTGATTCAAGGAATTGCGGAATATTCTGCTCAGCAGGCAGAGGCAACGGAAGAAGTGACACGGGGAATCGCACAGATTTCCGATGTGGTACAGTCTAACCTGTCTACCGCTGAGAAGAGCGCCTCTGCCAGTGAGGAGTTGTCCGGCCAGGCTAGTATGCTGAATGAACTGGTATCGAAGTTCCGGCTGAAAAAGCAATAAGATATATTCCAGAAACGGGATTGCGTTTTGGCGCAATCCCGTTTCCATATCTTTCTTCAATTCCCATATTAATCATTATAATGACCTCTGCAAGATAACACAATTATTTGAATGTCACGTCGCCTACTTTGTCAACAGCATCATGACCTCATTGCTCCTCTGTACAAATGCCGTCATCTCTTCCGGATTCAGCGGCTTATGTGCCAGCATCGCCAAATCGTAAAGCTGTTTACAGATAATAGACACATTCTCATTCTCCTTATTCTCTACCACGAACTTCACCAGCGGGTGGTTCGCATTCAGAATCAGCGTGCTCTCTCCGCCCATATCCATGCCGCCCATATTGCCCATGCCGTACATCTTCATCATCTCCTGCATACGGCGGTTCTGCTCGGACAATGTAATCATGGATGCGACCTTCTCATCTTTCAGCTTCTCAATCTTCACATCCAACTTGTCGTTGCCAAGCTCCTTGCGGAAAATCTCAATCAGGCTGTCGGACGTTGCCTTGAATGCTTCCTTCTCTTCTTCCGCCACCTCTTCCTTCACGTTATCCGTAACGTCGGCGTCAATCCTCTGGAAACGGATATTCGGATTCTTCTGCTCTAACTGTGTGATGAAAGGGGAATCAATGTTATGGTTCATGATTACGGCATCCTGTCCCTGATTCCGGAACATATTGATGTACTGGCTCTGCTGAATCTCATCCGTCACATAGTAGATAGTGGTCTTAATCTCCTCTACCTTGTTCTCGTCCTCATTCTCACCCTCGGACGCCTCATCCTTCTTCTCATTGGCCTCAACGACCTCGCCGCCGTTCTCCTCGATACAATCCTTCAAGGTCAGGTATTTCCCGTCAATATTCTTAAACAGGATGACTTCCTTCATCTTGTCGCAGAACTTCTCGTCTTTCAAGCAGCCGAACTTGATGAACGGGCTGATATCGTCCCAATATTTCTCGTAGTCCTCTCTCTTCGTCTTGCACATTCCGGAAAGCTTATCTGCAACCTTCTTGGAAATGTAATCGGCAATCTTATTGACGAACCCGTCGTTCTGGAGCGCGCTTCTTGAAACGTTCAGCGGCAGATCCGGACAGTCGATAACTCCCTTTAATACCATCAGGAACTCCGGAATAACTTCTTTGATATTGTCTGCAATGAATACCTGATTATTATATAACTTAATCGTTCCCTCAATAGAATCATACTCGGTATTGATTCTCGGGAAATACAGGATTCCTTTCAGGTTGAAAGGATAATCCATGTTCAGGTGAATCCAGAACAGCGGCTCCTTGTAGTCTAAGAATACCTTGCGGTAGAACTCCTGATAGTCCTCGTCGGAGCAATCGTTGGGGTGCTTGGTCCACAGCGGATGGATATCGCTCAATGAGACCGGACGCTTCTCAATCTTGACCTTCTCCTTCGCCGGCTCCACCTCGACCATTTCTTTTTCGCCGTCTTCATTCTCTTTCTCTTCCATCTTGGCTTCTTCGTGGATATGCTCGACCACAACGTCGTCCTCTTTCAGGTCTGCCTCGTCGATGGTCTCATACTCCAGCTCTGCATTCGCCTTGGACAGGAAAATCTCTACCGGCATGAAGGAACAGTATTTCTCAATGACTTCCCTGACGCGGTACTCGTTGGAGAATTCTACACTGTCATCGTTCAGGAACAGTGTAATCTCGGTTCCTACGCCTTCTTTATTCCCCTCGTCCATCTCGTACTCTGTGCCGCCGTCGCTGACCCAGTGTACCGGGGTTGCGCCTTCTTTATAAGAAAGTGTATCGATATGCACCTCGTCTGCTACCATGAACGCAGAATAGAATCCCAGGCCGAAATGACCAATCATATCGTCTTCCGTAGTCTTGTCTTTGTATTTCTCAAGAAATTCTGTCGCGCCGGAAAATGCAATCTGGGTGATGTACTCTTCCACTTCCTCGGCGGTCATCCCCAGACCGTTGTCCGTGAATTTCAAGGTCTTCTCTTCCGGGTTCACCTCTACCTTGATGGACGGCTTGTAGTCGTCCGGCAACTGGTATTCTCCCATCATATCCAATTTCTTTAACTTTGTGATTGCGTCACATCCATTGGATACCATCTCACGCGCGAAAATGTCGTGATCGGAATATACCCACTTCTTAATAATTGGGAAAATATTCTCACTGCTGATTGACAAATTTCCTTTCTTTGCTGCCATACTTATCACTCCTACCTCATTTTTTAATATTTTCAAAATGTTATACATACGTTATGAACGAAGTCCATCAACCCGCCGAACCTATCTTACGTCTTGCGGGCGTGCCGGAACTTAAAAAACGAAAACCAGATGTCCTTCGCCTAAATGATATGATAATACGAGTGATTTTAAAAGTCAATAGAAAATTAGCACTCTTTCCGAATGAGTGCTAACAAATTTCTTAAAAATATAAAATTTCTATAAAATGGGGCATTCTAAATCAAATCCAAAATACCTGACCGCATTCCGGTAAGAGATATCTGGAATCATTTTTTAGTTTTAAATGAGTATTTATAATAGAGTCTGAGGTGTTTCATTCATTTCCAATTCATTCTTCTCAAATTCCTTTTGTTTTTCAGATTTGCATTTCAATTTTCCCTTCCTTCAGCAGCCCTGCGCACTTTTCTTCTATCAGAGCAAGCATAAAAAATAAATATCACACCACAGCCTCAATCAAGATTTTATCTCTTACCCTAATCTCTTTTACGCCAATTTCTTTCTTTTTATTGAAATTAAAACTGAGCATATATCCTTTCTTTAGATGGAAATAATCAAGATAATCTGACAGCTGTTCTTCTCCACGCTCATTATATGCATTGCCCCGCCAGATCTTAATCTCAATTACCGACTGTTCTCCCCGATAGTACAGCACCAGATCCATGCGTTCATTATTTCTGGTACGCGACTCTACACTATAGTTCCCTACACCATTAATAATCGGCTTGAGAAACAAAAGGAAATATCGTCTCCCTACATCTTCATAAAAAGTAACATCCTGATCCCCATATAAATAATCAAAAGTTTCTACAAATTTTTCAAGCACCTTCCTGACATCCAGATGTCCTCCGACAATGAATTGATTCTTCTCCTGCACCCCTGCTTTATAAAACTCACTAGAGGAAAATTCTTCTGCGATGAAATAATTATAAAGTACCGATTCAAAGATCTGGTTAAAGACTACTGCCGTATCCTTCTCATTTCTGATAAAACCAAACATAACCGCATCTTTCATATAATCATTTGTTGCAGTATAGGGAATCGGCCTGCCGGTAAAAAGCAATTCATATAATACGGTCCGAAGCTTTGGATAGAGTTTCAGTTTTCTTATCATTGACTGATAAAGAGTGTTGTCTTCTTTCACCAGCATTCTTTCAGCTTCACAGACCCCTTCCTTTGTCCAGGCGCTTTTTTTATCCTTAAATTTTTCTGTCCCCGCGATCTCTTCATCTAGATATTTACACATCCCGGATACCAGATACGGATACCCGGACGTCATTGCGTAAATCATTCCCGATATCAGTGTGATATCCATACCAGTGTGATAATCCTTTTCATATTCCCTTAACATACCGGCAATATCATCTGAGGAAAAACTCATATCTATATCAAATCTGGCGGCAATATTCCATGGGCTGTTTTCGATGTGTTCCCCGTCAGGTCTTATTTTCCGTCTGACACTGCGCACATCGTAAACTCCGGCCAGAATCACTGATTGAAATGCCGGGAACTTTCTTCTCCTCAGATAATATGCACGGAGCTGTGCAAGGAAATCTACAAATACCTGGTCGTTCGAGGCTGCGTCCACTTCATCGATAATCAGGACAATCTTCCTCTCCGCCTTAGCACACCATTTTTTCAACGCTTTAAAAAGTGTCTGGAGGGAACTTGTACCATCTGTCTGCCCGGCAAATGAAGCAAGTTTCTTTTCAATATCATCTGGCAAATTCTCAGTCAAATCCAGTAATTCTTCGGAAAAAGCCGCAACAAATGACTGTTCACTTTCAAACGCTAATGAACTCATCGTCTGAAAATCCATGTAGACTGTCTCATAATCTTTCTTCAGGTATTCAGCAAGCGCTGTCAATATCGTTGTTTTCCCAAACTGACGCGCCCTGTTCATCGTAAAATACAGCCCGGCATCTACCATGCCCTTAATCTCTGTCAGACGGCCGGTCAAATCTACCATATAGTTTAATTCCGGTTCACAACAACCGACCGTGTTAAATACCTTCGCCATCCGCCGCGCCCTCCTTTCCTTCACTCATCTTTCTCCATGTCATATGCAATCTCGCAAGACTTCTTATAACAGGCGATTCCATACTTGTGAATCACTTTCATCCCACTCGTCCTAAGGATCTCTGTGTAACCGCCGTTATCGATCTGCTTCATTGCTTCCTTACAAGCAGCAGCATAACGTGCGTTTTCTGCATACTTCACTTCTATGACACAGCCAATCTTCTCATGTGGAATCTCAATACATATATCCGTATATCCGGTTCCAGACTCTGAATTCGATTTGACGCTCCAACCGCCTTCTGCCTGCAAAAGACCTAACAGCATACCATGGTAGAAGTTTTCTTTCATTTCCTTTTTAACGGCAGTATCCCGAATACTGATCGACTCTGACATGATCTCACTAAATATCCGCTGTACTCCTTGTGCATCACCGCTCTTTATAGCTTTACAGAATTCCTTCCATCTCTTTGTATTTCCTATGACCTTGACTCTGAACCATGAATTAATTTTCTTTTCATAGATTCCACGGACCTCCCGGTTGGGTATGACCAGCTTATGAAGCCCATTTTCCGGTCTTCCGGTTTCTGTAAGATATCCCGTGGTAAACAGGACGCTCCACAGATAAGTCTGGCGGGTCTCAAGATCCTCACTCCCAAGATCCGTATATGTCAATTCCGGTATTAAAGCTTTCTCTATATACTCCCCGGAAATCAAAGCCTCAATCTGATTCCTCACGGTTGCCGAGGCATTTTCAAGTATATCCTGTATGATAGCATTACTGCTGCTGTTCTCCCAATGCGCCTCCATCGGGGCATGGATATCCTCCCTGAGCTTATCACACTGATTGATTACATCCCACGGACAATATACGTCCACATTTCCGAAATGATAACCATCATACCACTCTTTGATACGTTCAAACGTCTCCTCTATCCCATAATATCGAAGCATCTCTATGACTTCCTTATCCGTAAAGCCAAAATATTCCCCGTAATCTACGTCTGAAATCGTCCGTACCTTAAAATTATTAAGCCCTGTAAAGATACTCTCTTTCGCAATCCTAAGGCATCCCGTAATAACTGCCAAGAATATATTATGATTTGTCTTCAACGTATGACTGAACAGCAGACGCATCATCTGCACCATCTGTGGATAATATCCATACTGATAGGCTTTGTCCAGAGGCACATCATACTCGTCCAGCAGGATCACTACCTGCTTTCCATAATGGGTACTGAGGAGCTTGGAAAGTAATTTCAGGCTCACGCATATGCTTGACTTCGTTTCAAAATGGTTCGACAAAATATCGTCTAATTTGCACTTATCATATTCGGAAATATGTGGGCTGTCCATGAGCCAGACAAAGCGCCCCGCTTCTTCACTGATAATTTCGCACAGCATGTCCGTTGCTTCTGTAAAATTCTCCCCTTCCACATCTTTAAAACTCAGTGTGATGACCGGATATTTTCCCATGTATTGTTCGCATAATTTTTTTTCTTTCGCTATGTCAAGTCCGTCGAACAGCGACGAATCCGTACCGATCTCAAAAAATGTCTTGAGCATATCCATATTGAGGCTTTTGCCAAATCGTCTCGGACGTGTAAAGAGATTGACAATACCTCTTGCTTCCAGCAGGTCACGGATAAATCCTGTCTTATCTACATAGTAAAAATCCTGTTCTTTAAAGGTTCTGAAAAATTCTACTCCTATGGGGAGCTTCTTCTTTTTTCCTTTCACAACGCTCACCTTCTCCTGTACTGGTCTCTATTGTAATATAAAAGAGATGGGTCTACTCAATACTCTTCAACGACTCCACCATATCTATCTTCTTGAGCTTAAAATACATCACTCCGTTAATCATCAGTGAAAATGCCACCGTAAGAGCCAGACTATAGATAAAACTCGGCAGATTGATATTCCTGCCGAACATCGCTGAATCCACCTCCACCGTCTCAATAATGAAAAGGTGCAAAAACTTCCCAAGCACAACTCCTACGACTGCCCCAAGGAAGGTCAGCAGGATATTCTCCCGGTACACATATTCTGCCACTTCCGTATTGTAAAATCCTAAAACTTTCAGTGTCGCCAATTCCCGCTTACGCTCTGCAATATTGACAGTATTCAGGTTATAAAGCACCACGAACGCCAGCATCCCTGCCGAAATAATCAAGACAACAATGACCAGGTTCAGGCTCCTTAACATATCGTCTAACTGCTTCTCGATATCATGGGTATAGCTGACGCTCAGCGCGCCGTCCTTTTTCAGGATATCCCTTCCGACCTTCTCCATCTCCGTATTGGTAGCCGCGTCCGCCATCGTGAACAAGATACTGTTATACTCCGGCTCCTGGCCGTATACATTTTCATAACAGCCCGGCGTAAAATATATGTAATGCCCCATATAGTTTTCGCAAATCTGCGTAATCTTTACCTTCTTATTGCCGTTTTCTTCATCCTTAATCTCGATGGTATCACCCTTTTTTGCCTCTAAAAGCTTTGCCGTCTTCTCGCTGACGATTACGCCGTCGTCTGACAGTTCGTACCGTTCTTTCGTCTTCCGGTCATGGAAATCAACGAACTTGGGGATGTCCTCCACCGTACCGAACACACATGCATAAGCCGCCCGCTCCTTCTTTCCGTTTACCAGCGTGATATTCTGCATATCCGCATCCATAAACCGGGCCACCTGCCCTTCATCCTCCAAGGCCTCTTTCAGCTCTTCCTGCTGCTCCTTCGTAATATCCTCTTCCAGATAAATGCTTCCGTCATAGAACTGAATCTCGGCAAATTGAAGCTCGGCAATCTCATAGCAGGAATCTTTCAGCCCGAATCCTACCAGCATCAGCGCCATACACCCGCCGATTCCAAATATGGTCATGAAGAAACGCTTCTTATACCGCATCAAATTCCGTATGGTGGATTTCCACGTAAAATTAAGATGCCTCCAGATGATACCGATACGTTCCAAGAACACCCGCCGTCCATTCTTTGGGGTGGGCGGACGCATCAATACTGCAGGCTGTGCATCCAGTTCCCGGTAGCAGGCCATGACCGTAGCAAATATGGTGCAGAACACCGCAGCCCCGGACGCCATCACCGCATACCCCCAGTCATAAGGCACGAGAATCCGCGGTAAATGCTGGTATAATATCCCGTATGCGTAAACAATAATATATGGAAGAATCTTCTCCCCAATCAGGACGCCTAAAATGCTCCCTCCCGCCGTAGCTAACAGCGCATAGCCGATATATTTAGACGCAATGGCCGCTTTGCCGTAACCAAGGGCTTTCATCGTCCCGATGGATGTGCGCTGTTCCTCCACCATGCGCGTCATGCTGGTCAGGCTGATGAGCGCTGCCACAAGGAAGAAGAGTACCGGGAACACCCGCCCGATTGCTCCGAGACGCTCCGCATTTTCTCCGAATCCGCTGTACTCTATCAAAGTGCTTCGGTCATACACATACCACTTAGGCAAGCCGATATCCGCAATATCCGCTTCCGCCTCGGCAATCTTTTCTTCTCCTTCGGCAATCTCTTCCTCGGCTTTGACCTTGCCGTCCTCATATTCCTGCTTAGCGTCGGCAAGTTTTGCTTCATTGGATAGGATTTCTGCCTCGCCGTCGGCAAGTTTTGCTTCCTGCTCCTTTATCTCTCCCCATCCCGCATTAATCTGCTTCTGTCCGGATGATAGCTGTGCAGGTACGGACGCAAGTTCGGATTCTGCCGCCGAAAGCTGTGCCTTGGTGGCGGCAAGCCGCGCGGCCGTATCGTCTAACTGCTTCTGGCTTGCGGTAAGTTCGGCAGCTCCCGACTCATATGCCTGACGCTGGCCTTCAATCTTCATTGTAAGCATCTGGGCCGTTTTCTCCAACTCTGCAAGCTGCTGCAAAAGCTCGGCAGGAATTTCGATCTCGGGGCCTCCCGGATTATCGTCTCCCTCTGAATCTCCCGGCTGGTTATCTCCTTCCGAACCTCCCGGAACGTTTCCATCCCCGGAATCTTCTGGGGCATTGCCGTCTAAAGAGCCGCCCTCGCCTATACCGCCTGAAACATCTCCGTTCCTGAAACTATCCTGTACACTCGTCCGGACAACTTCCGGCTGCGCCCCGGCTGCCTTCCGTATTCCCGTCCTTCTGGCTTGTGCCTGCATCTGTTCAATCTGCGCTTTTATGGCTCCAATCTGATCGAGTACGGTCTGATAACTCTGCTCGTCCGCCCCGATCTGCGCCTGCAGACCCACTAACTGCTGCCTTCCTGCCGCTATCTGTGCCTCCGCATCCGGCCTTGCCGCCTCATACTGTGCAAGCCCCTGCTCATATGCCGCCTTGCCGTCATTTAACTGTGCAAGCCCTGACCGGTACTCGGCTCTGGCCGAATCCAGTTCCTTCTGCTTGGAGTTCAGGGTGGATTTCGCATCCGCTATCTGCTTCCTGCCGTCCTCAATCTGCACCCTGGCATCCGCAAGCTGCTTTTCTGCGTCCGCTATCTTCTCCGCCGCATCCGCAAGCTCCTTTTCCGCCTCTTCCTTTCCTTCTTCCAGCTCCTCTTTCGCCTCGGCAAGTTTCTCATTTGCCTCGTCTTTCAGGCTGTCTTTACGGACCAGGGCGCGCTCGTCCGTAAGTTCCTCCACCTGTGCAAGAATCTCCTCAATCCGGTCGTCGTATGCGTCGGTAAATGCAAGCAGAGCCTTTGCACCTTCTACCTGCAGATAGACCTCGGTAAACACATCCATATCAAAGGTATTTTCCGGCACAACAAGAAATGCCTGAATGCTCCCGTCCCCCACCGTCGAGCTGCCTCTTCCGTAGGACAGATAGCACGGGCTGTTCCCAAGCCCCACCACCTCAAAGGTATCCGTCTTTAATGTATCGGAAATCTCATCGTCTGTCCCTGACTTCAGTTCAATCTTATCCCCAATCTTGAACTCCGAATTATCGTCCGCAAGGCACTCCCCTGTTTTCTCGGGAAGCCGTCCCTTGCTCACTGTCACCCGGTTCATCTTCTCCTGCAATGACATGACATGGAGTACCTGCTGCTCGTCCTTGGCGCTATAGAGGAAATCCGCGCTGTACGCCCCTTCTGCCCTTGCGATTCCATCTGCTTTCTCCATGGCGCGCACGTCTCTCTCCGTAACGCCGTAGGTACAGATTGCCTTGATGTCCATCAACTCCGCCTCGTCAAAATAAGAATCCCCGCTCAGTCTCATGTCCGGCTCTGAGGCACGGATTCCCGAAAAAAATGCGACTCCAAGAGCAACAATGAACAGAATCGATAAAAACCTCCCCGGGCTCTTCCGGATTTCCATATAGAAATCTTTCCTGGATGCCTTCTTTCTCTTTTTCGTCGTCTGATTCGTCCTCTTCATCTGCATACCCTACCACTCTATAGTTTCTACCGATACCGGGTACGGATTCCTCAAAATGTCCGCCACCCGTCCGTTCTTGATCTTGATTACACGGTCGGCCATCGGCGCGATCGCCGAATTGTGAGTAATGAGAATGACTGTCATACCCTTGATCCGGCACGTATCCTGCAAAAGTTTCAGGATGGACTTTCCCGTGTTATAATCTAACGCTCCTGTCGGCTCGTCGCACAGCAGGATCTTTGGGTTCTTCGCCAACGCCCTTGCAATGGACACCCGCTGCTGTTCCCCGCCGGATAACTGCGCCGGGAAATTATTGAGACGCGCTCCAAGCCCCACTTCCTCCAACACTTCCCTTGCATCCATGGGGTCTTTGCAGATTTGGAGAGCCAGTTCTACATTCTCCAGCGCAGTCAGGTTCGGAATCAGGTTGTAGAACTGGAATACGAATCCGATATCGTCCCGGCGGTAAGCCGTGAGCTGCTTCTGGGAGTAGGCAGTGATATCCTGCCCGTCCACGATTACCCTTCCCTCTGACGCCGTATCCATGCCGCCCAGAATATTCAAGACCGTCGTCTTTCCTGCACCGCTTGGTCCCACTACCACGGCGAACTCTCCCTGATTGATTTGGAAATCAATCCCGTCCGCCGCCATGATCTCCACCTCGCCCATGCGGTATCTCTTTTTTACATCTTCTAATGTGACAAACCCGCCCATATGTTTCCTCCGTGAACTTCTTTTTGTAAATCTGGTTCGTCCCTTCTTTCATTTCCTTCACGAACTTTTTCTTGTACGTTGCTATTATATCACGTATAATACCAGAAGAGAAATCTAATATTTATAAAACTATTCTAAAAGATATGGTAAAATAGCTGTATAAAGGGAGGTCCATATGAATACTGTAAACATAATACCAGCGAAATCTGACTCTGAAATCCACGAAATCGCCAATCTGGCGGAAGAAATCTGGCACCAGCACTTTACTCCTATCATCGGGGAGGCGCAGGTGAATTACATGGTGGAAAAGTTCCAGTCCTATCCTGCCTTACGGGAACAAATTGGACAGGATGGTTATGAATACTACCAGTTATTCAGCTCACACACCTTCGCCGGTTACATGGGAATCCATCCGGAGGCAGAGGCGTTGTTTTTAAGCAAGCTCTACATAAAAAAAGAATGCCGCGGCCAGCATCTTGCGACAGAAGCGCTTCATTTTCTGGTTGATTTGTGTAAAGACCGGGGGCTTAACAAGATATGGCTGACCTGCAATAAGCATAATGAAAATACGCTGGCAGTCTATAACCATCTGGGATTTGTAATTACGGACGAGCAGGTAGCAGATATTGGGAATGGGTTTGTGATGGATGATTTTATACTGACTCTTGAGATTCGATAGCAGGGGACTGCCACTGCCGTGAAAATGGGAGAGGAAGATGTGACTTCGTGACCCCATTTTCGCGCAGTTCAGCGCCGAAGCGCTGAACTTTCAAAGTAAAATGGATTAGATATCCTCCTGTGCCTTCCTTGCCTCTTCCATGTCCTCTTCCGAGAAATTTCTCCGGAATTCCTCCGCCTGTCTTGCCGCTGTCTCTTCATCCGGATCCCATCCGTCCATCTCCATCGCATGAATCCCATTCTTCTCAAACAGGCCGAACGCCCCTTCAAGCCGCTTGCGGAAATCCTCATACTCTGGACGTTCCTCGCCGCACCATCCCACTTCCGCCAAAGCCGCAAATCTGGGCCAGCACAGCTCTTCCAGTCGCTCGTCGTCCCGGATAAACTCCGTCCAGACCAGACATTCTGCCCCCAGTACAGAATCCCCGCCGCATGCTCCAAGTTTCGCCGGGTCTGCCTTCAAGTCATACATATCCTTCACAGAATGCATACCATAGGGATAATCACAGTAACAGTTCTCCACCATGGCAAGAATCGCCGTCCCGCCCTTGTCAAGATGCGCCTGAATCTGATGATCCTTATCCTCTGTCCAGAGCTGCACCACCACCTCTTTGTCCAGATTCCCGCCATAGACGGCCTCATTCCATACAATGGGAATCCGCCCCTTCGACAACAGATATGAAGCGATGCGGTTACAGAAGTATCCCTGAAGCTCCTGGGCATTTTTGAGTCCTTCCTCCTCAATGCGCTTCTGGCAGCATGCACACCCATTCCAGCGTTCCTTAGGCGCTTCGTCGCCTCCGATATGAAAATATTTCCCTGGGAAAATCTCCATCAAATCATCCAGAAGATTCTCTATGAACGTAAAAGTCTCCTCTTTCCCGGCGCAGAACAATTCCTTGAATATCCCCGCCCTCGTTTCGACCTCCACTGGTTTCCCAAGGCAGGAGAGCTTGGGATACGCCGCTAAAATCGCCGTCACATGCCCTGGCATGTCAACCTCCGGAACGACCTCAATCCCCAGTTTCCCGCAATAGTCCACAATATCCCTGACCTCATCCCGCGTGTAGAAACCACCTGACCTCTGGTCGGAACGATAATTTCCAAAATGATCCCCCGCCCGCACCGAACTGATTTCGTGGAGCTTAGGATACCGTTTGCTCTCAATCCTCCATCCCTGGTCGTCCGATATATGCCAGTGGAAATGGTTCAGCTTGAACTCTGCAGACATGCGGATCATTTTCTTTAACTCCTCCACAGAAAAATAGTGCCTTGCACAGTCAATCTGGAAGGAACGGTAGGAATACGCCGGATAGTCTTCAATCTCCATACAGGGCAATTCCTCCCCGTACATCATCCGCAGCTGCCCCAATGTGGTGCGGGCATAGAAAAGCCCGGCATCCCCGCTGCCCTCCAAAAGAATCTGCTCCGGCGAAATACGGATACGGTATTCTTCCGCTTTCAATCCGGTGCAGATTTCCTCCTTTACCGGGACATCCTGCCCGGCTAATCCTTCTGTTAACTGCATTTTTCTTGGTTTTGGTATCATATGTTACCCTCCTCTTCCTATTTTTTTGTATTTCTTATTTGGATGAAGTCCGCCATATTACCAGCCTTCTTCCGAGTGAATCCAGTATTTCAATAACTGCTGTTCGTAATTCTCCGGGCGCCTCCGCCATTCGCTGGGCGATACGCCTGTGACCTGCTTAAAATTCCGGTTAAATGTTGACAGCGTCGTAAAGCCACATTTTCCCGCAATATCCGTCATGGATTCATCTGTATTTTTCAGATAATTACATGCCGTCTGCACCCGCACCAGATTAATGTATTCCAACGGTCCCATATGCATGTATGTGGAAAATACCCTCCGGAAATGCGTCTCGCTGATATGGCACCATTTTGCCAAATCTTCCACCTTCAAAGGCTCCATATAATGGAGCGTGATGTAATCCAACGCCCGGGAAACAGGTATCGTAATCTTCCCGCTGATTTCCAGCGGCCCATTCTCATCCGGGTTCTCTCTGGCGATGCTTACCAGGAGCGCCGCCATAAGCCCCTTGGCTTCCTCCAAATAGAATTCCTTCGTATCCCGCATAATATCAAGGATTCCCCGTATCATCTTTGCAATGCCCGGCGTTTCCTCGATTGCACGGAAGATTGCCTGTGAATTGATTCTGTGGAGCAGGTATTTCATCCGTTTCACATTACCGCCTTTCAGGTACAGCTCTTCCAGAATCCCCTCCACATCCACGAACAGATACTCCCATCTGCTGATCGTACCCGGGTCGCTGTTCGTCGTATGGGGATAATTTCTGGGGATGATCGAAATCTCTCCGCCCGTAAACCGGTAATCCCTCTCCCCTAGAGTCAGCGTCCCTTCGCCCTCGTAGCAGTAACCGATCTCCATATAATTGTGGAAATGCAGATAATCAATATCCCGGCCATAGGTCTGCACCCATTTCTGCCCCAGCAGTGCAAGGATCGGGCTTCCTTCCGGCATCTTGTAATATCGGAATTCTATCTTAGGTTTTTTCTTCTTAGACATCGCTTTTTATCCTTCCCAAGGCGCTGTTCTCGGCCGCCTTCTTCTCCCATGTTCCGGAATAATATCTCACTGCCCCCACAAGCGCCGCACATATCCAGGTCAGAGGAGAGACGAACCAAAGCCCCCGGTATCCGAACAGCCTTGGGAACAATAACGCGCACCCGATTCTCGTCACGACCTCGCTCACTCCCATGAGTACCGTCACCGATACGTCCCCAGACGCCCGCAGGATATTGTGATAGACTACCAGTATCCCCCCGGCGATGAAAAATCCCGTAAATATCCGCATATATTCCACGCCGAACCGGATTGCCTCTGGCGTCTGGGTAAACGCCTCCATAATCGGCCGGGCGCACACGAACGTCACCGGACAGAAGATACCGTAACATACCCCATTCATCACATACGCGCTGCGGACCCCTTTCCTGACCCGTCCGAAATCACCCGCGCCCACATTCTGCCCGGTAAATGTCCCAAGGGAACTGCCGATTGCGTCTGCAAGCTGAAACCCCAGCCCCTCTACCTTCATGCAGACCCCGTAGGCAACAATCATGGTCGTCCCGTATGTATTGATTACTGCCTGAAGCGTCATGTCTGATATGGAAATAATGCTCATCTGCAGCCCCGTAGGAAGTCCGTAACGCAATACCTGCCCCGCCAGATAAAAATCCAGTTTCCATTCTGTCTTTCTGATCCGCAGAAACGGCAGTATCCTCCATGCATACCACATACAGAGTATCCCGGAGATCATCTGTGCAAGTACCGTGGCAAACGCCGCCCCCGCCGTCCCCATGGGAATCCACGCCACGAACACGATGTCCAGAAACACATTCAGCACACTGGATACAATCAGGAACAACAGGGGGACTAGGGAATTCCCCAAGGCGCGCAGCACAGACGAGCTGAAATTATACAGCATCGTCCCGCAGCTCCCGGCATAAATGACCATAAGGTACGCCCCTGCCGCCGGAAGCAGCGCCTCCGAAGTCCGAAGGATGCGAAGCAGCGGATTCACCGTCAGCATTCCTCCCACCGTAATCAGAGCCGTCATCCCCGCCGCCACATACGCTCCCGCCACAAAGGTATGGCGTATCTGATCTTCCTGCTGTGCGCCGTAATACTGAGATATTACCACGCTGACTCCCGTTGTCACTCCCATCATGATTGAAAACAGCATGTACATCGCCGTCCCGGCAATACTGACCGCCGCCAGAGCCTCATCCCCCAGAAACCTTCCTACGATATAAGTGTCGGCAAAATTATAGATTCTCTGGCATAACATCCCGAACAGGACCGGGAGCGCAAACTTAGCCATCTGGGCAAGTACGGGTCCCCGGGTCATATCCATTACTTTTCCGGTATTCATATTATTCTTCTTTCTCCCCCTTATTGGCCAAAATCCACCCCCAGGGCATGTATGATATCTTTACTTTACCAATCTATTTCTTCCCCGTCAACCTATTTTCGTCTATACATCTAACTGCACAACCGAAAATTTTTAGGTCGTCTTATGTTTTTCTTAAGAAATTTTATAAACATTTCCAGTTTTTGACATACTTGTGTCACAATTACATTATATAATAAACTCATCACTTAAAAGAAGACGGTAGTTGTACTTCACATTACATACAGCAGAGCATACCCAAGGGACGCACCATAATATATGTCCTTTACGCAGGGGAACTTTGTTTAGTAAGGTATGATTACCGGACTTCGACTAACAATTAGTTAAAATTTAGATAGATTTTTTCATCCCCCTCCAAAAGACCTGTGCATACGCACAGGTCTCCTTTTTATTTCCAATATAACAGCAAATAAAACTCACAAAAAATTTTAATTTGGGTATTCCCTCACAGCCGGTAGTTGTGTTATAATGTCAGATATGCAGCGGTGGTCGAGTTGGCTGATGGCATCTGCCTCGAAAGCAGAAGAGCCGCAAGGCTCCGGGGGTTCAAATCCCTCCCGCTGCGTTTTTTTCTTTTCTGACAGGATTTATCCTGCATTTCGGCAGAATCATGCATATCACAACCGTCGTTGCCAGTATTCCCGCCAAGCTTCCAAGCATTCGTGAATCCGCATAATAGAGCGGATGGTTCAAAAGGGCAAGGAACGCCTGCTGCTTTTCATCAAAGAGCTGCACAAAGAACTGGAAATCTGACCATGCAGTCGGTACATAGTCATCGGAAAAGCTCACGCTTAAAAGCAACAGAGCGCATACGCCTGCAAAACCCGTGACAGGCGCCAGGAACATAAGCATTTCCGGCAGCACTTTCCCTATACATTTTAAAATGTAAAACAGAATCACCCAGAGGGGCAGATATAAAAGAAGCCTTCCGATTCCCAGATACAAGTCACACTCTGAGCTCCATCCCTTTCCTTCTGGAAGAATCCCCGTCAGACGCTGCCGTACTACTGACAAAGGAATACCTGCCGCTTCAATGCGGATGCAGGGGGACGTCCTTCCCTTCTTTCCTTGCAGCATACACAACTGGCCTTTTGTATCCACAATCCCTCGCACAATGTATGTGTTTCTTCCCATTGTTACCTCCTCTCCCGTCGCCTCATAGTCTCCGAACAATGAATCCGCTGTCTTTTTGCTGAGCACGCACCCTTTCTCGTCACTGTCCGTCACATATGCTCCCGCCATCAGCCTGTAGGGTGTGACCAGATTCATGTTGCCCGCAGTCTCCACCAACTTTACTTCACTTTCACGCCCCAAATCCTTGTTTTTCAAAATCTTTCCAGTTGTCTCCCGAAACAGCGCGATATCCTGTATTTCCCGCTTTGCGTCATCGGAAGCATTTTCCCAGAAGCTCTTAATCTGCTCTCTTGTCAGTATATTCTCCGGATAGTAGAAGCCGCTCTGTCCCTTAAGCTTAGTCAGCCTGACATAGAACCCTGCCTCTGCTCCGATTACGCAGCCAAGTAAAGCCAATAGAAAAAATCTTACCAGATATGGCCTTATTCGCTTATACGTACTCTGTCACCTTCTTTCACATATTTGTTGGATTCTGTGATGAGCTTTGCCTCCTTTGGCAGATTTGTTTCCACGGCAGCCGAACGGTCATCTTTTTCAAGAACCGTAACATTGACCTTCACGGCAGTATAGGATTCCCCCAGAACACTGGGCTTCATCTCTGCAATCAGTACATAACTGCTTCCTGCCGCCTCACGAAGGGCTGACAGGGGAATCAGCATGTCATAGCTGTTCTCCCACTTCTGGCTGTACTGATAGGTCAAACTTGTTCCCACGCGGTAGGAGCCTTCTGGAAGTTCTGCGTACCAGACGTATCTTCCTTCTTCGTTCTGAGCGATTCGCTCAATCTCAAGTGTCTTAGGCTTCGTCTCTCCCTGGAGCACCGCCTTAATCTCGTCTCCTGCCTTAACCGCTGCGATTTTATCGTCCGGAATAAGGCCGCACGCTTCCATACTTCCAACCACCAGAACAATCTGTTCTTCTCCTGTCGTAATACTTCCTTCTGCAGCTTGAACAGTTTCAAATACCCCGTCAGCCTGAGACGTTACAATCCCTCCCGCTTCCTTCAGCGCGGAAATCTTATCCATTTCATTCTGTAATGCGGTGAGCTCTACCTGCATCTCATTTAGCGCCATCTGGGATGCATTCTGTGCTATTGCATCGTTTGCCTGGCTGTTGGCATCGTCCTGCTGTGCAATCTGATAGACGCCCTGAGCCGTCTGGTACGCCCGTTCAGCCGCCTTAAGAGCAGCGTAGGCCCCATCCATGTCAGACCTTAAGCGCTGCTTTTCTTCTTCCAGCAAAGACTCATCCTCCTGGGACTCAGAGGGGATCCTGGCCGCTACTCGGTCATACTGATTCTTTGCCTCCTGATAATTATTCTGCGCTTCTGTAAGCGCATCCGCCGCCTCCTCAAGTGAAAGCCCTGCCTGGGCGGTTGCCGGCGTCCTTGCCTGAGCTAACCCTGAAAGCCTCTGCTGCTCCATGCGGTATCTAAGCTTTTCTATCTCTTGTGCCTGCTTTGTCAGCCTCTCCTCCAGAAATCCTAAGTCAAACTGGAGTATTCCTTCGCCTGCCTGTACGGTACTGCCCGTATCTTTCAAGATATCCGCCAGCTTCTGTCCCTTTGGCAAGGACTGATAGACCTTATCCTTAGCGCAGATACTGCCTTCTCCCTCAAATTCCTCCACAAGACTGCCGCGGCTGACTCCTTCTGTCTTAACCTTTGCCACAGTCATGGAAGCCGCGCCGCGGGCAATCAGTGTACAGCAAATCATGGTGATAAAAAATGATAAGATTATTTTTAATATTTTTCTTTTCATAATCACTCCTTAAGCCCCGATGCCTCAATCCCTTTCTGCAGATAATCCCTTCCCCACAGGAAACCAAGTACAGCCGGCAGAAGCATCAC
>OFGQ01000896.1_pt1 | contig 21647 bp, 17 predicted proteins | sample 1521791 | NCBI WGS metagenome assembly OFGQ01 (sample SAMEA3504116, study PRJEB24116) | mouse gut metagenome | biome: mouse gut; feature: mouse-associated habitat; material: faeces | place: Denmark | collected 2011 | reverse complement strand
TCTGTGGGAAAACGTATACCGGGAACAAAGGACGTTCCGATTGAAATTCACTGGAATTTCTAAGGGAAGCGCTGATTAATCAATACTTTCCTAATTCCATAAACCTATTAACCAAAAGTTGTTCTTATATGATTGTAGCAGAACAAAAAGCACGAACCACCTATGACAATATTCTTCGCTTGGTTCATGATCAGGAAGTCTGCGATCCTATCCGCTTCTTACGGGCAAGGGAAATCGTGCATTTCCAAAGGTTTGGTGAAGCAAACCGGGAAGATTGCAGTAAATGAAAACATACAAAATACAATCACTAAGACGCATACCCACACGCCCCTCAAAGCCGTGTACTTATGCTCTTGTAGACGCTTAGAAGCCGCTTTCCCATTGCCTATGCTATTTTCATTGTAATATCTGAAGTCCGATTTTGGGCGAAAAAAGTTGACACATCAACTAAATGCTGATATGATTGACATATCAACTAATGGAGGTGGTGAAAACTTGATAGGGAAACAAATAAGTATTTTATTCCGACAGTTAAATCTATATTTCAACCGTGAATTAAGTGGAATAAGTATATCTGCAACCGAGCTGTTATATTTATCATCACTCTATACAAAAGACGGCATTTCACAAGATGATTTAGCACAGGAGTATTCAGTAGATAAAGCCGCTGTCACAAGGACATTGCAGCTAATGGAAAAAAAAGAGCTGATTATCCGCAAAACAGATAGTGCAGATAAAAGGGCAAAAAAGCTGTTCTTGACAGACAAGGCAAAATCATTAGAAATGGAACTTCGGGAAATACAAACAAAATGGGTATGTGCAATGACAAAAGGAATGGAACAAGAAACAATAAACAACTTTTCAAAACAAATTGACACTATGGTTGAACGTGCAAAAGAATTAAACCAAAAAGAAAGAGAGAATCAAGAATGAAAACAGTGGTTATTTATGCTTCTACACATCATGGAAATACTAAAAAAGTGGCTGAATATATGGCAAAAATCATAACAGCGGATTTGATTGATATTACCCAAAATCAAAACCCCGATATTACAGCGTATGATATAATTGGATTTGCGTCCGGCATATATTTCCATTCTTTCCATGAAAACATAAAAAAATATATTAGTAATACAGTATTCAATAAAAATCAAAAAATATTTCTTGTTGATACCTGCGGCGTTGCATATATCGACTACACAAAGGGAATTAAAAAACTACTCAAACAAAAGAATGTGGAATGTGTGGGGAGTTTTCAGTGCAGAGGATATGACACATATGGTATCTTCGGAAAATTAGGCGGCATTGCAAAAGGACACCCAAGTCAACAGGAATTGAAAAAGGCAGAAATTTTTATAAAGAATATCATATAAGGCAGAAGGATGCGCAAGCACATCCGTTTGGCTCATTGCTCGTGGAATTTACGCTATTCCCGTATAGTGTACTTGCCGCTTTTCATAAAATTTAGGGAAAACGTCAAAGGAGAAAGTTTATGCCAAGAACGGATAACTCTCCTACACTCGATACCCAAATACGAATGGAAAGTCTTTCCATGGAAGAATTTCTTTCCATTGATAAAATGAGGCTGACCGTTACCAACATCTACCCCGCCTTTCAGAAAAAATCAGAACAGGAAACCCGGCAGGAAATTGGGGAAAGGCTCTATCAGATTTTTAAAAAATATGCGTAAGTTCCTTGTAAAACAATCATGGAAACGATATGATCTGTTTGTGGTATTTGCGTCTTACATTTTAGGGGGTAGATAGAATGTATGACGCCTTATATGACGCATTGTATGCGCGACAGTCAATCGAAAAAAAGGACAGCATATCCGTGGAAAGCCAGCTTGAGTATTGCAGATACGAAACTCACGGGGAAGCCTGCATTGAATATACGGACAAAGGTTTTTCGGGCAAGGACACCAACCGTCCCGGCTTTGAAAATATGATGAATGATATTCGGGCAGAGAAAATAGGGCGTGTCATTGTCTACAAACTCGACCGTATCAGCCGTTCCATTCTGGATTTTGCAAACATGATGGAGATATTTCAGAAATACCATGTGGAGTTTGTTTCTTCCACGGAAAAGTTTGACACGTCCACACCGATCGGCAGGGCGATGTTAAATATCTGTATCGTATTCGCCCAACTGGAACGGGAAACCATACAAAAGCGGGTAACGGACGCTTATTATGCACGGTGCAAGCGCGGCTTCTACATGGGTGGGCGTATCCCCTACGGCTACCGTCTGACGAACACGGTCATTGACAATATCCGCACTTCCATGTACGAGGAAGTCCCGGAGGAAAGCGAACAGTTAAAGCTGATTTACTCCATGTATGCGGACACTGACAATTCCCTCGGAGATATTGTGCGGTACTTGAACGAACACCGGATTAAAAATCTGCGCGGTGCAAACTGGAATACCGCCCGGATCAGTGAAATGCTCCGCAATCCCGTGTATGTGCAAGCCGATATTGACGTGTATCAGTTTTTCCAAAGTCAAGGTGCAAACATCTATAATCCGGCAAGTGATTTCACGGGTTACAATGCCTGCTATCTCTACAAAGGTACGGTTTCCACTTCGAGAAAGCAGAGTGACCTATCCGAAAAAGAGATTGTGCTTGCACCGCATAAGGGGTTTATCCCCTCTAAAACATGGTTAACCTGCCGCATACGGTGTCTGAACAACCGGCAGTCCACAAAGACCTGTAAACCAAAAAATTCATGGCTTGTAGGCAAGGTAAAATGTGGTAACTGCGGTTATGCTCTGACAATCCGTAAGGCAAAAACAAAATGGGGACGCTATTTTGTATGTAGCCAGTCTGGAAACCACGGGAACTGTAACGGAGCAGGCTGTACCATTTATGCTGACGTATTGGAAGAATATATGCTTGGTGCAATCAAGGATAGACTGTCTGAATTTTCAGTCCTCAAAGAGGGCTTGATTTCCTGTATATCCGACACAGGAGAAAAGGGAATGCAAGCATTCCCCCAAAAGCACATGACGAAAAAAATCCGTCTGACACAGATTGAGGAAGAAATCGAAGATCTTCTCTCCAAAGTGTCCGGGGCAGGCAGTGTTCTGATGAAGTACATAGACGAAAAAATATCAGAACTGGACGTAGAGCGGAAATCCTTACAGGAAGAAATCGTTACGGCAAATGTCACAGATACAGAGGGAAGACTAAAGCAGATAACCAATCATGTAAAAACATGGGAAACTCTTTCGTTTGAGGACAGACAGGCGGTAGTTGACACGCTAATCAAAGTCATTCAGATTGCAGACGGTAACATTGAAGTCACTTGGAACATTTAACAAACAGCCATGAAAGTCTAAGCCACACAGTTTTGAGAACAATTTAATAAAAATCTGTTGATAAGCCAATACTAAATACCGTATAATGGAGTAAATAATTCTATAAAAGCACAGAATTATTTACTCTCGCGACATTCGCCCAATATGTGCGTAAACGCCCCTGCTTGGCTCATTGTTCGCGGAAATTAACAATCGAAAGGAAGTGATACTATGGCACCTGTAGCACAGGCAATCAGAAATCAGGAAATCCTAAAAACTGAATATTCCGAAAAAGCAGCCATAGGCGCATTATATGACGAACTCTCCAAGGGAATAGACAGCATGAAAAAAGGCGATGTTTATACAATCGATGAAGCTTGGGAGGAAATTGACAAAATATAATGCCGGAAAAACCAAAGAAATATAAAATCGTAATATCCAAAGATGCCCTCTTGGATATTAAATCAACAAAAAAATATATTCTCAATACTTTCAAATATCGGGAATATGCGGAAAACTTTTCAAAGAAGATAAAAAAGGCAATTAAAGAATTGGATTCCTTCCCCAAAGGCTATGAAGCTACGGGATATGTGATTGAAGGATTGAGCATTTATTTCAAACCTTACAGTACATATTTAATTTTCTTTGTCGTGGAGGATTCCACCATTACGGTAATCCGGGTCTTGAAAGACCGTATGTATTGGCAGTCTATTATCAAAAAGATGCAGAAAATCAACAGATAAATTTACTTCAATCCTCCCGTTTCGGTGAAGGGCTTCGCATTGTGCAAGATCACCTGGATTCCAAGAATTTCTATGCTTTTAATCCAGCCTTTGACTGCCCCAGTAAATAAATATCCTTACTTTCAGAAGCTGATACACAGCGGCAACGTCATTAAGCCGCTGTATATCAGCCTCTGTTTCATTCATGATATTTGCCGCAATCAAATTTCTATTTTATCATCGCTTGCGCTTCTCAAACTCTTTGCGAAACGATTCTAAATCCTGGCCTTTCAGTGCTCGTTCCAGCAATGCCGGAAGCATTTGTGGTTGACATGCAAAACAGGGGATTTTAAGACCTGCCACCCGCTCCGCCATCTGTGCGTCATAGTAAGGCTTGCCTCCATCGGCAATCGCAAGCAGACACGCCACAGTTACCCCAGATTCTTTTAACTCTTTGAGGCGGCGCAACAGCGCCCCCCGGTTGCCGCCCTCCTCTAAATCTGTGATCAAGAAAAATAATGTTTTGGAAGGGTTTTCCACAAATTTCTGACAGTATGCCACAGAGCGCTCAATGTTCGTGCCTCCTCCAAGTTGAAAACCAAACAGCAAATCCACCGGGTCTTGACACTTTTCCGTCAAATCAACAACACTAATGTCAAACGCCACAATATGAGTCCTGATAGACGCCATGCTTGCCAGGATGCAGCTCATAACCGAAGCATATATGACAGATTCCCCCATGGAACCGCTTTGATCCACATCCAGTATCACCGTCCACTGTCTGGAAGCTGCCGTGGTTGTGCGGTCAAAAAAGTAGAAATGCTCTGGGACTATCGTTCCAAGATCCGGGTTATAATTTTTGAGGTTCCTACGGATGGTAAGCGGAAAATCCATCGCAGCGGCAGACGGTATCGGAGAATGCTGCCTGCGGTTCACTGCAGAAGTAACTGCGCGGCGGATATCTGTCTCCAGAAGCTTATTGATTTCTTCCACGATTTTGGCAATGAACATGCGCACGCTCTCTTTGGAACGCTTTGGAATCTGGTCTTTGAGCATCAAAATAGTGGAAGCCAGTCCAATATCCGGCTCCACATGTTCCAAAAGCTCCGGCTCAAACAGAAGCTGGCGCAGGCCGCAGCGTTCCATTGCGTCCCCCTGAATCACTGTGACCAAATCTTTCTCAAACAAGGTGCGCACATCTCCCAGCCATTTGGTAATCTGGGGATTGGAAGGCCCGCTTCCCGCCCCTCTTCCCGAACCAAATCCTCCAGATTCCCTACGGTTATAAATCGCCGCTAACGCCTGGTCCATCAGTATTTGTTCCTCTGATAATTCAGCCTCATCTCCTTGATTGATAACCGCAAAGCGCTCCCTGCTCTCCGCCCCCAAAATCAGCCTCCAGCGTTTCATACGTTCCAGTTCATCCATGTCTGTATCATCCCTTCTCTTTTCTTACTAAAATTTCAAATATCCCCAAAATCAAAGTCGTCCAATTCTTCTAGCATTCCTAACGCCTCCTGTGTAAGAGGCGCATTAACTGCCTCGCTGACCTGGCTGGGATTTAACTGCCACAGCTCGCCTAAATTTTCTGCAATATCGCTTTTCTCCCTGGCTGTAAAATCCGCAAACGCACGGCGCAAAAATAAAAGAGCCCGTTTAAATTCTTCGTCGTCCAAAGTAGCCAGATATTGATCCAGGCTTTCCCAAAGACTCATACGGGCAATCAGCGCATAACGGTTCTTTTGGGAAAGTCCTTCAAACCATCCCGCTCCCAGATCTGCAGGAACCCCCTTCGAAAGCCTTCGTTCCACCTGCAGCGCTAATTCTGCATTTGTAAACTGCCCTCTTTCCAGCAAAATAGCTACGGCATAACCTGAAATCCTGGTATTTAAGTCATCTCTCTTTGCAAGCTCTTTGACAACGGCAATCCATTCCTCCTCTGAAAGGAATTCATGGCTTAACGCCGCCTCATTGAGCATCCCGATCGACTCTGTCAATTCTCTGGACGCAGGGTCATCACAAACGCAGCTTTCTGGAAGCAGCAGGCAGGCCCGCAGGAAAAGCTGTTGCAACACCGGGACCAGCGCTTCGCCAGAAAGCTTGCGGATGCTCCCATATTGAATCACCAGCGACAAGCTCTGCACCGTCTTTGCAATTTCCCCCACTGCTGCGGCCTCCACGGCAATCCGCTGCAGGATAGATGTGGCATAGCTTATCATCTGGGGGATTCCACACAAAAAAGATTCCTCAATCATCTTTGCAACGCCCGCAATCCCTTCTTCCTTTTCTGCCTCCTCCTTTAGCTGGAAAGACGCTGCCAGAAGGATCGTGTCTCCCTTTAATTGAGCCTCCACAATCTCAATCTCCGCTTCCGGCGTCCAGCGCATGATCCAATGCTCCGCCCAAGTCGCCTTCTCCTGCTGCACCTTTTGCCAAGATGCAAAAGAAATTCCAAGCACACGCAGGCGGTGCAGGAAAAACGAACGCTCTCGGTCAAGAAACGCTGCTTTTTCCGACTTCACTGACAGCTTTTCCCTGAGATCAAGATCAAGCTCATCCGCTGTCACAGAACAATAGCGCCGCAAATGCAATTCCTCCAACAGACGGTAGAAATCATTCTGGACAGACGTGCGGCTCACTCCCTGAGGGAGAAAGCCTATCTCTGTGCCAATCTCCGTATCTGCAACCGCCTGGGCAATTTCTCCAAAATTTCCATGTCCCATGCAGGTAACTGCGGCATCCCGCAAATCCCGCAGCGCCGGAATCTGATATCCGTGCAGGCTGGCAAGCGAAAAAGAAAGCCGCACCGCCTCGATCACCTCGGCGGATGATACCACATTGCCATTCTGTCGCTGCCAAAATGCAAGCTTGGACAAATAGCTGCGGGCCGCATAATCTGCTTCCCCTTTCTGATATCCCTGCCACAGCAGCCCATAATAAGCTGGGGCCTTATTCCCAGCTCCATAACCAGAGCGGGAAGACAAGCGATAATAAGAATATGGCATCCAAGTTTTCTGGGTTTCCACCATCGGAAGCCGCTTACATTCTGCGTCACTAAGGCCTGGCAAGCCGCCCCTCAATCCTTCGGTATGATACGCCCCTGTCACCACCACGATTTTTTCTGGCAAAATGCCAGAACTAATAGCTTCCTGGATCTGGCGCCTCATATAGGCCTCCCGCACAACGTTTTTTGCATCTTCACATCCCCTGCCCTCTGTCAGTTCCCGAAGCTGTTTCCCAAAAGCTTTTGCACCCTTGCGATATCCGTCCCCTTCACTGAAATGCTCCATCGTGCGCTCCCAGAAAGTCTCATGAGAATCCTCTCCTGACAGCTCGTCCAGTCTGCGGTAGACGCTGATCCGCTCCTCCTCGCCGACGTCTTCGCTATTTTCCTTTGCATCGGAAAAAGCCAGGAACACGCTGGACGGAAGATCAATAAAGCGGCATTCTGCCTGATGTTGCTGCGCCCACAAAATAGCCTGGTATTCGGGAGAATATTCTGCAAAGGGATACAGCAGGGTGCGAACCGGCGACTCGCTCGTATATGCCATCAGGGCGATGGGCGGCTTTGCCTTGCCGTCTGCCAATACCTCCAGTTCTTCCGTGAAGTCGCTTGGCCCCTCCACCAGGACCAATTGCGGCTTCACCTGATCCAAAAGCTTTCTAACATTCCATGCGCCAGCCGGAGATAAATGACGGATTCCAAATAGTACTGGCCCGCCTTTGCAATCTGCCAGATCTCCTTGAAACTCTTCTGTCCGATCAGCCTGATCTGACTGATGTCTCTGTAAGTTCTCTCCCATGTTTAATTCAGCTCCTTGCATTCCTTATACAAGCCTGACCAAGCTGCCCCTCTTTTGCGCAACACATTTTCCAGGTACTCTTTCCAGGCAAGGCTGTCTTTCTCATCATCCTTTACAATCGCTCCCTGCAGTCCGGCGGCTAAATCATAATCCGTAATCGTTCCATTGCCGAAGCTTCCCGCCAACGCCATGCTGTTTGCAAGTAGGGAGATCGCCTCTGCGGTCGATAAAACCCCGGTGGTGGGCTTTAATTTCTGCTTGCCATCCAAGGTTGCGCCAAGACGCAATTCCCGGAAGATCGTGCATACCTTTTCCACCACTTCCTGTTGCGGCAGACTGGCATTCAGATCCAGGTTTTCAGAAAGCTGCGTCACACGAGTCTTTACAATATCCATCTCTGATTCCAGATCGGCAGGCGCAGGAAGCACTACGATATTAAAACGGCGTTTCAGTGCGGCAGACATTTCATTTACGCCTTTATCTCTAGTATTTGCCGTGGCAATTACAGAAAATCCTTTCTGCGCCGGAACCTCCAATCCCAGCTCCGACACAGAAATCCGCTTTTCTGACAAAATGGAAATCAGCGCATCCTGCACTTCTGAGGCACATCTGGAAATCTCTTCTAACCTGGCAATGGTCCCTGTCTCCATGGCATGGTAAACCGGGCTTTTGAGCATCGCTTCCGGGGAAGGACCCTGGGCAATCAGCATCGCATAATTCCAAGAATAACGAATCTGTTCTTCCGTGGTTCCCGCCGTGCCCTGAATGACCTTGGTAGAATCCCCATTGATAGCTGCCGACAAATGCTCTGAAAGCCAGGACTTTGCCGTGCCGGGCTCTCCAATCAACAACAGCGCGCGATCTGTGACCAGGGTGGCAATGGCGATTTCTACCAGGCGTTTATGTCCGATATATTTGGGCGTGATCACCGTCCTGCCCGCTTTTCCCCCTGTTATATAAGTCAAGACCGATTTGGGGGACATCTTCCATCCGGTGGGAATGGGATCCTGTTCCGCCTTGATTAATGCATTGATTTCCTTTTGAAACATCTGCTCTGCCGGCAGACGCTGTACCATCGTCTCTTGTGCCATCTCGCAATTCTCCTCTCTTCTATTCTTTCTGTGTCTCTTGTTCTTCCTGCTTCTTTAATAGGACCGTGCGCAAATCCTGATATTTTTCCTCATTCCAGCCAGAAATCGTGACTTTGTGATCATCTACCAGCATCTTTATTTCCTCCAGCTCTTTCACCTGGTCAGACAACGGCATGGGGCAAGACTGCAGTAAATCCAGTAAGTCCCAAAAACGAAACGTTACTTTCTGCACGCCTTTTACCACAAGTCCTCTGCCACCCGAAAATTTGCACCTTTGCAATAGTGGGAAAAATTTCCTATAGTTATTAATACTAACGTTTATCTGCGCACGTTTATAAAAATAATTGCCCAGCATACGGCAAACATCTTCATCGAAAGGACAAATCAGATTTTCGAGGATCAAATCCCAGTCCCTTGTAAAATGATCATAAAAATGATCGGCATCAGAGTAAACGCAACGATAGGTATGGAACATCCCTGTCTTTTTGATCGCAGGATCAGTAAAAAGCTCTATCCAGCGGATATCTGGTCTCTCAAAAAGGTCATGTCGAACCTGAATTTGCTGATCCTGGAATTCATCATGATAACATCCCAGGAATTGATAACATCCTTTCTCTTTTCTCCATGCGACTTTGGCAAAGGTATCCATAATTTCCTGACGTGCCAGCTTCTGGCTTTGCGATTCCTTTTTGAGCTGCCTGCCCTCTGTGAGCCAGACCGAAAACTTATCGTACGTCTCCGCCGCCCCTTTCGTCAACAAGGAAGCTGCCAGCGCTGGCTTTAGAAAACGCTCTGCATGTTCCTGATACAATTCCTCTGCAAGGGCAAACAGCCGCTTGTCACAATTAAAAATCATAGACTTTAAAAGAAGCTCTGCAAGATACTGGGGCGCTGGTATCTTTGCATTGTCATGATAAGCATAATACGTATCGCCACTGTCAAATTCAACCTGCTTTCCGTCCTCGGTCTTGATCTGCGCCAGCAAGTTCTGCGACGCCAGCCTGCGGTACAAGTCAAGCATCTTTTGAGAAGACTTCCCAAGCAGGGAATCAAACAACGCCTGCAGCGTTGCACGATCTTTCTCCTCTAAGACGATCGTTTCGTTTTTCGCTTGTTCTTCCAATCCGTCCAACATTCGACAGACTGCGTCCGCAATCAGGTCAGATATCTCGTCGCTAACAGAAAACGCCAGATATTTTGACGCTGCCGCAGGGTTTTTTCGAATTTGCGACTCCCAAAATTCCAGGTTTTCCGTTCCCTCCATGCGCGCCATCGACCACAAGGCAGCTTTCTTGCAGTTTCCCTTTTCCGTCTTAGTAAACCCTTGCAAAATCTCCCGATTCTCCTGACTGTGGCGCATCGCCTGGATCAGGGCGGTGCGAACCTCCTTCTCTGCCTCTGGAAGCATCGAAAGATACCATGCATTTTCCCCTGCCCCGGCAATAGCTTCGACTACATGAACCCGGCGCGCCATTTCTTTCTTTCCTTTTGGATCAAATCCCTTTTTCAGCAAGGGAAGCAGCGAAGCGTCTTGCTCACAAAGCCACCGTTCAATCTGCTCTGCAAGTTCCGAATATCCCGCATTCAGACCTGCCACGAGAGCTGTCTTTAAACGATAATCAGAAAAAATCTCTGGATTTTTATCATGAGCTTCCACAATCATGCTATAATGGCCGCTCCCGGAAGTTGACAAAGCCAAAAGCAACGGAGCAAGCTGGCTATAAGGAACCTCACAGCACAAGCTGCCCTCTGCGACTTCAAGCGGTTCTAAGCTTCCTTCCACTTCGGTCACCGCCTGGGTGGTCAGCACGGCGTCCACAAATCCGAGAATGTCAAGCAACATATCTCCTTTTCTATCTCCCTCGTCTGACAATAGCTGCATCGCTGACTGGTAAATCTTTTGAAATACCGGTGACGCTTTGGACAAAGGCTCGATCTGCTCTACAGCCCGCGCAAGGCGAAAATCCTCGGATAGAAGGGAAACGCCTGCAATTATGCCAGATTCCAGTCGTTCCTTTAATTCATAAAGCGGATTAAGATTCATCTTCTGTTTCCTCCATTCTGTACCATCTCACATTTCTCTCAATACAACAAACGAACCACTTTGTCGCTCGTTACGATACTGTAAGGCTGCACGCAGATGCGATGCTGATCTTCAAGGTAATAAAACGCCCCTAAAAGAACCTGTCCTTGTAAAAGAGAAGGATCTGTCACCATGGAAAGGCGGTCAGAGCTACCCTCTGCATTTGGCATGTCTTCCAGCAAAATCGTATTGCCCTCCAAATCTTTCATGACATAGGCATCTTGAATCTTGCCGATCTTCTCAAAGGCAAAAAGCAATACCACGTAATGATCCGAAAGCACATTCTTGATCTGGTTTTTTACGGTTTTTACGACTGACGCAAGGCTAGACTGGGCATGAGACCTAATCCCTGAAAGATGCTCTCTTGTCACTGGGCTGTAAACAGCATTCTCCCAGCGGATGCGGCGGTTTAAATCCCCAGGATAATAAGTTAGCACTGGAACGGATGCCGCCTCAAATACGGTATCTTCCCGCCTGACATATTTGATTGCCTTAAGAGGACGGTAATTGCGGGTCACAGATACTTCTCCCGTGTCAACATCTGCCCACCAGCCAATGTCAATATATTCTTTTCTTGCCTGATCATAGACCACCTGAAATGAAAGTTGCAGCAAACAAGCATGTTCTTTCATAAGTCCCAGCGCTTGAAGCTGGTCCAGCTTCCAGATTCCACCCAGCTCTTCATACAAAATCGTGTCGTCATCTCCCACTTGCTCATGCTTTAGCTTTTCTTTTAGATAAGCCTCCGCCTTTTTTACACATGCCCGAAGCTGAACCAGGATCTGAATGGCTTTCTTATAATGGCTGTCCTGCCCGTCTTTTTGGAAAGCTTCCATTTCCAGAATCAGGCGGTTTACGTAAAGCTGCGGTCCTGCAAGATAATAATCACCCAATTGCTTTGCCAAATCACGGTATTTCTTAATGGAACTTCCGCCCATGGTTCCCAGTCCCGCTTGCAACAGCTGGTTCATGATCTCTCCTGTCAGCCTCAATCCTTCCAGTTGCTTTTTAATCTTCTTCGTGCGGGCTGCCTTATTTACCTTGGGCTTTCCCTCTTTCTTTTCTGCAGAAGATTTTGCCGCACGGGCCTCTTTCTTCTCTCTTTTGCGCTGAATATCTTCTGGGATCTCACAGAATTCAAAATCTTTTTCGATGCTCATCTCAAAGAGAAGCCCCAGGCTATGTTTGCATGGAAATTGCCTGCTGGGGCAGGAACAGCGGAACACCGGATGATCCTCCTCCACAAAATCTGCCGATGTGATATAGTTTGTCTTTCCGCTCCCGCTGCACTCCCCCATATAAAAGGTATCATCCTTGGAACGGTACCGTTTCACAAAACCGCCCTTTTGGCAAATTTTCCTGCCATTATTGACGGCGTTGGCATTTGGCGCAAGCATTGTAATATATTGTTCTGATATTTTTCTCATATTCTCACCTCTACTTGACGTTCTTTCCCCCTGTCCAATAAGGAAATTTCAATTCTTTTGACACTCTGATTAGAAAAAAGCAGCGGCTTGCCGTCCGCTGCTAATTCCCATGCCGCTGATATTAGGATGCCAGCCCGCACTCTCTGTCCAGTTCTTCTAAGATCGCCTGAATCTCTGACTCATTGCCCGGATGGGCTTTTACCAGTTTTAGGATTTCTTCTTTCGCTCCCTGGATTCTCGCTACTTGCGTCTCCATGCTAGAGCGCAGCTTCTGGCGGCGCACCACAAGCTCATGCTTTACTTCCACCATCTCCTTTTTATCTAGCAGGGCATGTACCTGATAAATCCAGATCCTTGCATCATAAAGGCGGTAACCATGAAGCAGTTGTATCAGCTTATCGTTAAAATACTCCAGGTCATCGTTGGTACGCTGATATTTCTCTCTCTCCTGGACTGCCTCTAAATACTGGTCCCAGATATAGTTCAATTCATAAGAATTCTCCACATGGTATTTCTCACACGCATAGTCCACAGCATTGGTAACATTCACATACTTAAAAGAAATCTTATTCAAAAGAGTGGTGGCACGGTTGATATTTGCTTGAGATCTCTTAATGTCCGCCACATCATTTTGCAAACGCAAAACTAGCAGTCCTCCCGCCGCTCCCGCTGCAGCCACGGACAGCAAAAATGGCATCCGAACATCAAAGCGCATCATCTGGCTCAGTACGACGATTAAAATCGCAGCGGCAATAAACCCTCCGGCAAGCAGGTAGAGCAAGCGGCGCAGCAGGCGGCACTCCTGTTCCAGCGCTTCCTTATAATAACGCCACTCTTCGCGCTCCCCCTCCAGATACTGCATATCCCGCTTTACCGTAGTCTGATATGCTTCATTCTCTTTCAGGCGTTTGATAATATATGGAATCTGATCTGCAAGCTGTTCCATCTGGGCAAACTGCGCATCAGAAATGGTCTTTGACTTGTTCAAATAGGCGTCCCTGGATTCATTCAGCGCCATCACTTTTTGGGCGACGCCCTGAATCTTTGAGATCTCCTGTTCTGGAAGATTTTCAATGATCTGTATATCCGTCAAATAATCGGTGACGATTTTATAATCTTTTTTTGTCTCCTCCAGCCCTTTTGCAGCTTTCAAAATCTGGTCGCAATACTCCATCGCCGGATTGTTGCTGGCTCTTGGCTTTGCCTTGTCTTGCGGTCTGCCCTGTTCTTGCTGCTGACTTAGATCAAATTCTAAAATATCTTCTACATATTTCGGCTTTTTCTTTTTCCTGAATAATCCCATCTTACTCACTTTTCCTATATTCTGTTCTTAATTGCAACAAAAATTTTTCGATTTTTGCCTCATAACCGCTGCGGTCCCCTGACAGCTTCATCTCCCGCAGCCTTGACACTTCCCCTGTCAGCTGCGCATCCTTTTTCCCGGGGACATGCCCTCCTCTGCAGGACAAAGCAAGCAGATACGCCTCGCTGCTTTCGGTCTGCTGACCAATCTCGTACGCAAGCTTATAACATCCCGCAGCAAGCGTAAACAGAAACTGCCTTGCATAGGCGGTCCCCAAATTGTGCCAGACTTTCCCCTGAAAAAAAGCATCCTCTTTTCCATCCAGCGCATTTTGATACTCCCACAAGGCGTCCTGATATTTTCCAGAACGCAGCAGACGGTCCCCACGCAGTTTTGCCCGCTGTGCAGGACTCTTATTTTCCATGGTCTTTGCCAGCTGCACTGCTTTGGTAATCTCCTGCCTGGTATAAAAGCCTCCCTCCGTCAGCACTTGTCCCAAGCACCAGCAACCGCTTTTTTCATTTTTCAAACCGTCCGAAAGCACCTGTGCCAGCTCTGTCCTGCCAATTTCCTGATCCAGCCATTGGCACAGCATTTCGTTAAAAAAGCTTTCCTCCACCGTCTCCGCATGATGGTACAGATAAAAACACAGCTCTTCAAAAGAATAAACACTGACATCCGCCCTTACCCTCAGCGGAGATTTTGCCAGAAAATCCTGGCATAGCCAAACCTTGCTCATGCCTGCTGCTCCTTCCCAATCTCATACTCCCACTCCAGCCTGCTTCCTGGCTTTTGCGTTCCAAATCCCAGATCTTTGACCTGCAAAATGATGCTTTCCTCTTCTCCTGGTTCCACAGAAACAGATAATCTGCAACGCTCCCGCTCCGAAAGCTTCAATCCAGACAATTCCAAGCTCTCGACCCTGGCCTCCCGGCTTCCCGGCTGCTGAAACCACAGTTCTAAAAGAGGCTCGCCTTCTAATAAAATCCGCAATTCCTTTGCTATCTGATGGTGATTGCATCCCGCTTCCGCCAAAGGATAAAAGTACTCCCCGTCCCCCTTGCTTACCTTGAATGAAACATGTTCCTTGACTTTATACTCACAAAAATATACCGTTTCCGCTTCATCCTGGCGTACCTGCAAAACCCCTGCATGACACGCTCCCTTGGTATATAAGTTCTTTCCCTGAAAGGCTCTTCTCCCCCTGCATACCATCTGCAGCGATTCCTTCATCCATCCCGTCTCAAAACCAGCGCCGATCAAATACACTGCCGACACAATTCTTCCTGCAAAAACTTTTTTCAGCATATTCAAAAACGCTTGGTCCCTTTCATGCTCCTCCTGCGGCAGCTTTCCAAGATATGCCTCCGCCACCTCTGAAACCCTGGGCTTTGTCTTCGGATCACAAAACAAAAGGCAACAGCGCACGCCGTTTCCTTCCTCCTCAAAAAGCGCCGCATGATGCTGCCACAGCGATTCTTCCTGAGAGACCACATAGGCATAAAAGCTCTCCCTGTGATCCTGAATCAAAAGCTGCTGCGCTTGAAATCCCAGCCGCTGTGCCAGCTTTCCTATAAACTCCGTCGATTCCTTTGTAATGCTTTCCAGGGAAAATACGCACTTGGTCACTGCCTGAACGCCTTGCGGCGGCAGCGCAAGCCGGATCACCTTGCGGAAAAATAAGAACAGCAACTCCTCTGCCGGATAATCCTGGTCCAAAGAAAGCGTCTCCTTGTCATAGGCACGTTTGAGAAGATCTGCGACATAATATCCCTCGTCCGCCTCCGCAAGCTTTCGTGCCTCTTCGCCAAAACACCACTGCCCCGTCTGCTTGCGTTTGCAGAGCGCCGTGGGGATCTGAAAGACCTCCGTCCCGGCAATGGTACCCTTCGTCTCTGGCTCCTCCAGATTTGCATGGTAACAGCTAATCTGCAGCCAGCGCCTGCTGACCTCAATCCCAATAAACCATTCCTCTTTCTGCGGTTTCATATTTTCACCTGCCTTAAATCACCATAAATTCCCGATTAACCAATTCTTCTAACTGCATGTAGGATTCCAAAAGCTTTAGAACCGTCGCCTCGTCTTTCATCTGCCAGCCAGCCATCATATCATTGATCAGCTCATAACGGCCGTCTTCGCCTCCGTCCGTAAGCTGCTGCCTGGCAAGCTGTCCGCTTTCTGTCACTTTCCATTCTTCCTCATGCTTCTCCTTGATATAATAGGGAATGACTTCTCCAAAAAACACCCGAAACTCTCTGGCATAAATCTCATCATACATCCTTGCCATCTGGCACTCCACATATTCCGTATGCCCGCAGGGTATGTAGGAAATCGTCACCTCCGGGGCGCTGGTACGGTATTCCAATATGATCTTGTCTTGAATCATATATTTTTGTTTTAGCGATTCCGGGAGCATTTCATAAAATTCAAAATACTTTTTCTTCTTCAATGATTCGTTTAAGATATCCTCTGCCAGAGCCAGCTCTTCTCTGGAAAGATTGTCCTTAAGCGCGCACCATTTCAAAAATGCCAGTTTACATGCGTTGTTCAACTGCTGTTGATCTTCAAGCAAGCTCGCCAGCTTGTGAAAAACATATTCCGAAACCACGGCGTCATGAATCAGATACTGATGTGACATCCAAGTCAAATACGCCGTAATCAGCTTTTCTCTGCCCTGGCTTCTGGCATAATGTTCAAATACTGTTTCCAAATCCGGCAAAAAATCCCTGGTATATAAGAACCGTTCCAGGCAATGTTCCTCCAAGTCAAACGTATCCAGTTCAAAATTATGGGCGGCTTTCCATAGAATCAGCATTTCTTCCAAGCTTCCGTAGAAGTTGCGGCACATGTAGACCAAGATCTGTTCATTATATTTTCCTTTGAGCAGCACGTTTCTGCACAATCCAAGCAAAAATTGATCTCCAGTGTCCCTATCCTGCTCCTCCAGGCGGTGACAGATTACATATACCAATTTCACCGGAGAAAGATCTTCACAGCCGTAACTTTCCAACAATTCATAGGCTCGCCTGTAATGCTTTCTTGCAACCAGCAAGTTCATCAGCTTTGCCCTAGTCTGCTTGTCAATGCCCTGAAAAGAAATATTCAGTAAAAATTCATCCAGAGAATCTCCCGTATAGTTGTCATAGAAATACGCCACCATCTGCGGGCGCAGCTCTTCCCGGTAAGCCTCGCTGATTGCCCTGGAATCCACAAGCGTCTGCAACAACGCCAAATCTTCCTTCTCATACGTCTGCCAGATTTTTTTCTTATCGAAGTATTTCACCAAGTAGGGCAGCTTGTCTCCTGCGCAGGCAATCCCCTGCTCCAAGAATTTCTCATTATCTAAAAAAGGCCTAACCTGTACTTCTTCTCCTGGAAGAAAGCGCTTTCCTGTGGCATCTTCCAAGAGTACCTGCCAGGTACTACTGTAAATATTGACATTGCCCACGCCATGGATAAAAGGCACTACCTGTTCTTTGTTCAAAGGATGCTGGCAAACCACGAGATTGCAAGCCTCTGGTCTGCTGCAGGCTACCTCGCAGGCAAACAGCACTTTTGCAAAATCCTCTCCCTGCTCTCCTGCCAGAAGCGCCGGAGAAAGGACTTCCTGATAAATCACCGCAAGATTCTTGTCTATCTTGCCAAGCTTCAACTGCCTGAATGCAAATTCCTGGATATTTTTCTGATAATGAGGCCAGACCGCTTTCCATTGCGACTTGCTATTGATAATCGCTGCATAGAGCATTGCCTGTGGGTCGCTGGCAAGGTTGCTGTAAGACTGAAAGTAAAGCACGATCGCCTTTGGCAGCTTTTGCATTTGCTCCTTGCCTGCGGACAACACCCAGGATTCATATAATCCGGCAATGCGCAAATCCTCTGAAACGCCCATCTGATACCATTTCCAGTATTGACTGCCAAAACAATTTCCCTTAATGCAGTAGCAGCAGACAGCCTGAAGAGTCTCTTTCCCAGGAGCCGCCTGGTAACATGCCTCTAAAATCCGATACCAAATGGGATCGTACACAGGAAGTTCCGGCACCAGCCGCACGACCTGCTCCGCCATTCCCTTTGTCAGCGCCTGATGCTTGACTGCAAAATTCAAAATCTTGCGGTCAAATCCCTGGAACCTGCCCAGATGAAAGGGCTCTTTTTCCAAAGCCCGCCAGGCTTCCATATACAATAAGATATTGTCTCCAAACCGTCTTAAATGCCTGGCGATCACTTCGAGCTTTCTGCCTTTGCTATAATTCAAGTCTTCGTCCAAAAACAGCAAGATCCACAAAAGTACTGCATGTTCTTGATTCTTATGATAAATTTTTTTAATCTGATTCGTACATTTATTGACATATGCAGGTTCTGGCTCCCGCAGCGTGCACAGATACAGATAATAGGCATACAGCAAAGAATCCTTGTCCACTTTATTCCTTGGAAAGGAATCCATCAGCCACTGCGCTTCCTGCCTCTGGCGATTCACCAAAAGCGCCTGTGCCTTCATCAGCAAATACCAGAGATTATCCGGCTCAAGTCCCATCAGATCTTCCAAATTCCTGCACATCCGCTTTACCCAGACGCCAGTTACCATTTTCCGAAATCCGAAATTCAAATAATCCCTCGCAAGCTCCGCCTGCCTTCTTTGCATGGTACGCACCATCTGCTCCCTTCCAGTCCGTGCTCCCACGACGCACAATTCCACTTCTTCCCGCTGGAAAGGCGTCTGTAAAACCAGCTTTCCAAAATTATTGCCGCCATGAAGCTTCTCTGGTAAAATGAAATACTCTGCAGCCGCATAATTACCCACGAAGTCTTCTTCCGTAATCCGCTGTTTCACTGGTTGAAGCCATTCCCCCTGCGCAATGATTTCCAGAGCCAAATGCCCCCATTCTTCTTTCTTTAGCGTAACTTGATGCTTCTCGCATTGCTTTACATTGCGAAACTCACGCTGTGCTTCTTCCACTTCGAAAAACACCCGTTTTTTCTTCCGTGCCGCAATTAAAAATTCTTCCACTTGCGCTCTGGTACAAGGCTTTTTGCAAAGCCCCTGGTAGATCAGCCGTTCCTCTGTCTCACGAATGCCAAAAATCCCAGCAAATTCCGGCTTCGCAAAAATCTTTACTGCTTCCTCATAAGATTCCCTTGCCAAATTTGCAAATTCGGTAATATTATGGATCTTCCCTTGGGAACTGTCTGGATATTTTCTGGAAATTGAAACCTCGAACGGAAGAATATACTCGCCCTGGCTGCTCACAATATGGAGATTCCCGCTCTGGGAATCCCCTTCACATAATCCTTCGCTGTGAAATTTAAATGTCTGCGTTATGGTGATTCCCTGAAATTGCGGCGTTTGACACTCCATTCTTGGACTGGAGGAATAGATCGTTCCTTCTATGGGTATATTATTGGTGTTTTTTATTGAAAATTCACCTATATATGCAGCCCCCTCCACTACTTCAAATGCTAATTTTTCTGGCGTAAATGCAAGGATGGAAGATTCCCTGCTGCAGTTCCCTTGCGCCAGCTCTTCTATTTTGTTCTGCAAATCGTCACCTGCTTGCTTTTTTATCAATAATCGTTATAATAATATGAGTTGTTACTTATTTGTAAATTATATACGATTTCAGCGCCTGTGTAAACAGCCGTATTTACAAATCTTTCACGAACTGCCTTGTCGTGCCGAGATTGACGCTGAATCGTGGAAAAAGTGAAAGATTTTACAAACCGTTTGCAAACCGCCTTGTCGTGCTGAAATTAGCGCTGAATTGAGGAAAGCGTGAAAGAATTTCGTTACTTCTTTCACGAACTACCTGTTTGTGCCAAAATGCGCACAGAATGGAGGAAATTATGATTGAGCATAAAGACCATTTTCATGGAAGTGATCTAGAAAAAATTGAACAAATTTATGGAATCAAGAAAGAGGAAATCACAAGCTTCAGCGCTAACGTGAATCCTCTGGGCGTCTCCTCGCTGCTGCGGGAATCCCTGGCAAGCCACATTGACGCTATCACTGCCTATCCAGACCGGGAATACGCCTCTCTCAGGAAATGCATTGGCACATATTTGGACGCCGATCCTGGCCATATCATCATGGGCAACGGCTCCACGGAGCTGATCTCTCTATTCATCCAGATCGAGCATCCCCAAAAAGCGTTGATCATCGGGCCTACCTACTCGGAATACGAACGGGAAATCGCCCTTGGAGGAGGAACCTGCCTCTACTATCCCCTCAAAGAGGAACAGAACTTTGCTCTAGACGCCAAAGATTTTACCAGCCAGCTCAATGAAAGCATTGACCTAGTTGTAATCTGCAACCCCAATAATCCCACCTCTGGGGCAGTCTCCCAGAATACCATGCGCAAAATTTTAGACGTATGCAAACAACATGATATCTTTGTAATGGTAGACGAGACTTATGTGGAATTTGCAGATCGTGTTTCTGAGATCACCTCTGTTCCCCTGGCTGCATACTATAACAACATCATCATCTTGCGGGGCACTTCCAAGTTTTTTGCCGCCCCGGGACTTCGGCTGGGTTATGCTGTTACTGGGAACCAGGATTTGATTAAGGCGATTAATACAAGAAAGAATCCCTGGACCATCAATTCTCTCGCCGTGATTGCTGGAGAGATCATGTTCCGGGATTCTTCTTATATTGCCAAGACCCGCAAATTAATTGCCGGGGAGCGTTCCCGCATCTATGAGCGAATTTCTAAAGACAGCCGTTTTAAGGCATATCCGCCCAGCGGGAACTTCATGTTGGTACGTCTTCTTGACGACGCTTTGACATCCAATGCGCTCTTTGACCGCGCCATTCGGGAAAAGATGATGATCCGTGACTGTTCCACGTTCCCGTTTTTAGATAACAAATACATTCGTTTCTGTTTCATGACGCCTGAAATGAACGACAAACTCCTCTGCTGCCTGCTGGCTTAAAAAACCAGCGTCAAGAGGAACTGAACAAATTTGATCAGATAGTTGGACAACATGATCGCCACAAAAACTGTCAGTAGAAACGCAGCGCCTTTTAGGAATTCCTTCATGGCTTAGTAGGTTCTCGTGGGACTTGTATATGTAAGCTGTTCCCCTCCGACATCAAAACTGGTATATACTCGATAAGTTCCACGTTCTTTTAATGTATACGATCCATCCATGCTTTTCGTTCCATTCGTGCTAGATCCGATCCAGGAATATATTGTATTCCACGAAGTCCCCTCTTTTCGCTGCAGCCGCATAACCACAGAGATTTTACATACCTTCTTTGCTGTAACACTGCTGGCAGCATAAGCTGTATTTCCTTCAATTAATAGATTTGCAACAATATGTGCTGTATTTAAGTATTTTGGTTCAATCGCATTCCCCTCTCTCGTCTGTGTCGCCCGCACTGGAACCGCCGCCGCAGTCACACTGCAAACAGGCATTGCTGCCAACACACCTGCCATTACCATTGTCATTAATAGTTTCCTTTTCATCATATTTCTCCTTCCCTATCTTTTGTACTATACCAGATAAAACACCCAGCACAATATAGTAACAACTATGCAGGACAAAATATGACAATTATTTTACTTTATTTTTTATTTTATACTATTCCTCGAGTTGTAATCTCTTTGCCAAAGAAATCAATTCCTTTTTAGACAAGTTTCCAAACAATTCAATTACATATTCCCCATCTGTTAACACCAAATTTGCTGTATCAACATCTCTGACATAATATCCCATAAAATCATTCACTGTAACTTTATCCATACCTTTAAAACCAGACGTAATATTACCCATAATGCCTTCTTTATACCCACTCTGTCTTAAAAGCATCATATCCCCTTTATCATTGACATAAGTGATTTGGTATTCATCAAATCGTTGCCTATATACTGAGCTGGTATAATAAAGTTGTAACACCAAACAGGAAATAAATGATATATTCAAT
>OFGQ01000892.1_pt1 | contig 21679 bp, 22 predicted proteins | sample 1521791 | NCBI WGS metagenome assembly OFGQ01 (sample SAMEA3504116, study PRJEB24116) | mouse gut metagenome | biome: mouse gut; feature: mouse-associated habitat; material: faeces | place: Denmark | collected 2011 | reverse complement strand
AGAAATTACTTCCTTGACTTCTATTTTGTAGGTCGAATGTATATTCTATATCATTTATGATATTGCTCTGAGCACATACAGCCTGGAGTCAAAATCACCGTACTCCTCCGTATTTTCCACAACCTGTCCGGACATACTGTCAGTGGTAATCAAACCAATATTCATCAGCTCATCCCCATAATAAGACTTCCCTGTCCCTTCTTCCTTATAGCAGAAATCTGGATTCAACCCATGTAGACGCACCCTGGTATACGGCATATTCACATGATTCAGCGTGCGGTACCATCCAACGATGGCCTCCGTCTGACCTTCGCTGACCACCATCCAGCAAGTAATATTTCCTACAAATGGACTGGTAAGCCTGTAAAATGTACCAAACTGCAAAAGCTTACGGTACTCCTTCATAAACACAATCTGAGCCTTCACCGACTCCAGTTCTTCTTCGTTCAGTTTATTCAAATCCAACTCATACCCAAAGGTTCCAAAATACGCTACATTTGCCCTGGTATGCAGCGGTGTATCACGGAACACCTGATGATTCGGCGCAACAGACACATGGCTGCCGATACTGCTAATCGGATAACAAAAGGACGTGCCGTACTGTATTTTCAGACGCTCCACCGCGTCAGAATCATCGCTCGCCCATCCCTGCGGGGCATAATAGAGGATACCCGGGTCAAACCGTCCGCCGCCGCTTGCGCAGGACTCAAAAAGCACATGAGGGAAATTCCGGTTCAGCCGGTCATACAATTCATACACCCCTAAAATATAGCGATGGAACACTTCCCCCTGGCGTTCCGGCAAAAGAGCCTTAGAATAACACTCCGTAATGCTCCGGTTCATATCCCATTTCACATAAGAAACCTTCGCCTCGCCCAAAATCTTCGCCATCATCCCATAGATACAGTCCACCACTTCTTTCCGGGAGAAATCCAGCACATACTGGTTCCTTCCATGGGAAACACTTCTTCCCGGAGTGGAAAGAATCCAGTCCGGATGCGCCCGGTAAAGGTCAGAATCCTTGTTCACCATCTCCGGCTCGAACCAAAGCCCGAACTTCATGCCTAACCCCTCGATACGCTCTGCAAGACCCGTAATCCCCCGGGAGAGCCGTTTCGGGTTCGCCACCCAGTCGCCCAGACCCGCATGGTCGTTATTGCGCTGCCCAAACCACCCGTCGTCCAGCACGAACAATTCCACCCCGCATTCCTTTGCCTTGCCTGCAATCTCTACAAGCCTGTCCTCTGTGAAGTCAAAATAGGTCGCCTCCCAGTTGTTATTCAAAATCGGTCTTGCCTTATCCCGCCAGTATCCTCTGGCAAGACGCTTCTGATACAGACGGTGGAACGTCTGGCTCATACCGTTCAGCCCCTGTTCCGAGAAAACCATCACAGCCTCCGGCGTCTGGAAACTCTCTCCCTTTTCCAGCTTCCAGTCAAATCCCATAGGATGAATCCCCATCAGGACTCTCGTCGTGTCATGGGTATCCACCTCCGCCTGGGCAAGGAAATTTCCGCTGTATATCAAACTAAAGCCAATGGCCTCTCCCTGAAATTCATTTGCCGCCGGACGTTTCAGCACGATAAATGGATTATGCTCATGGGAGGAATTTCCCCTGCGGCTGTCCACCGCCTGGATTCCCTGCTCTAATTTTCTCACCTTCAAATGGCGTTCCCGCGCCCATGCCCCGGAAAACTGAAGCCACTCATAGTCACAGTCCGGCAAATCCAGACAAAGGCTCATGGCCGTCGTCAGATGGAGCTCCTCCTCCCCTTTGTTTGAGATTCTGGCGCTTCTGGCAATAATACCTCCTTTGGCAAAAACCGTGTAGAGCAGCTCCAAAACCACCCCGGTCAGCGAATCTGCCAACGTGATACAAAGCGTCTCCGCCTCATCCTCATTTTCCGTATAAGTGGCAGGAAGCCCTGTAAGCGCTGGTTTCCCTTTCTGGATTTCGTAACCCTGATATTTGAAATCACAGATACGGCTTCCGTTTGGCTGTAATATTTCGATTGCAGGACGGCGGTAGTCCGTCGTCCCATATACGCCGTACTCTTGTTTTACATGCTCCAAAGAGAAACTTCTGTCCCCCTCGAACACACAGGACGCCATGGGCCGGCATACCGTCTCATACAGATAGGAATAATCCTCCCTGTGATGAACCTTTTTCCCGAAATAAAGCTGTCCCATATGCCCGTTCGGAAGAACCGTCATAATATAACTAATCTCCTGATTATACAGATGAAATGTCTTTGTGCTTCCGCTAAATAAAATACTCATACAAAACCTCCTGCTTATACAAATGTTCGGATGTCTTTTACGCTCCATACCCGATTTCCCAAAAGCCGCGTAATTTCCGCATCCTTCATAAATTAAATTGTATAAGAGAAACCTGCGGATGCATATGCCCATATGTGGGGGAAAAATGTCCAAATGTTGGCTATAACTTTTCCAGATTATCCTTATGGCTCTCCAGATAATCCTTTTTTTCACTCCGGTTCTTTTCCCTGTATCTGGCAGGCGATATTCCACGCTTCGCCTTGAACGCTTTCCCGAAGGAATACGCATTCTGATATCCGCAGGACAGGGCAATCTCTCCCATGGAAAGCTCCGTAAGAGTCAAAAGCTCCGCCGCCCTGGTAAGCCGGTAATTTGCCAGATATTCCTGGGGGGAGACATTCAGATAACGGCGGAACAGTTCATAGAGATACGTACGGTCAACACACACATATTTCGCAATGTCCGTCACCCGTATGGCGTTAAAATAATTGTTACGGACATACTCCACCGCCCTGCTGATATGGATATTCTCCCCGTCCTGTTCCCGCGGGACATTTATATTGATATTTTTTGACAGAATCGCAAAAAAAGAATAGAGAAGCCCCTGCCTCTCATACTGGTTGCTGATACTGCTGGTGGTATTCTTCAGCATTTCCACCACCGTTTGTTTCAGCTCTGCGCCATGGGCGCTCCTGAAAATCAACTGCCCGCTGTGAAGCCCAACATCCAGAAGATATTCCGCGACATTCGTTCCGTTAAACCCAATCCACAGATATTCCCAAGGTTCATCCGCATCCGCCTGATAAAAGGTCAGAACGTTCGGCTCAATCAAGAAGCCCTGCCCCGCTTCCAGGCAATACCGGGCGTCCCCGCTGTGATACTTGCCTCTTCCTTTTAAAATAAAATGAATCAGATAATCCGGACGGACCGCCGGTCCAAAACTGTGCAGCGGCTTGCATTTACTGTAGCCGCACATGCACAGATATAATTCAGAAAACTTCCGGTTGGATAACTGTAATACATAAGCATCTTCCATGGAAATATCCCTCTCTCATTTACTCGTTTCACACTGACGTTTAACGTCTTTGGCCGGAAGCGGAGATTGGATTGCATGGACGGGGCACACTTTTTTGCACAGCCCGCAGCGGATACATTCCGGGCTGTTTGCATGCTCCACCGGATTTACCTGCATCTTACATGCCTTGGCACAGGCGCCGCATCCCGTACATTTGTCCTTATCCACCCTGTACCTGAACACCGATATTGGATTGAACACCGAATAAACGGCTCCCAAGGGGCAAATATATTTGCAGAACGGCCTGTATATCAAAACCGAAAGTACAATCGTCACCGCCAGTAATACATTCTTCCACACATACAGCCAGCCCAATGCACTGCGCATAGATTTGTTCAGCAGCACCAGCGGCAGGCCTCCCTCCAGCGTCCCCGCCGGACAGATGAGTTTACAGAAATAAGGCGCGCCTTGTCCCAGCACATCCACCAGAAACATAGGCAGAAGTATGACAAATACCGCCAGTATTACATATTTTAATTTCCTAAGCAGCTTATCTCCCCGAAACGTCCCTATTTTTTTAGGAAATGGAATCTTATGCAGCAAATCCTGAATCAGCCCAAAAGGACACAGCCAGCCGCAGACGAATCTTCCCATCAGCGCGCCTATGAACATCAAGAACCCAGCCACATAAAACGCGAACTTAAAATTCCAATTCCCAATCACCGCCTGCATCGCCCCGACCGGGCAGGCTCCCAAGGCTCCCGGGCAGGAATAGCAGTTAAGGCCGGGAACGCAGAGATTCTTCAACTTCCCTTTATATATTTTCCCCTGAACGAATCCTGTCAGGTAACTATTGGTAAGAAGCCCCCATAATGCCTGCATTCTATGGCGTTTCCACTCGTAATTCTTTCTCTTATCCAATTCCGATACACTCCATACATATATTTACTGCTTTTTCCCACGCCACCGCCATCTCTCCCCGGTAAATCCCAATCCCCATCAACCCTAAACCTAAGGCAGCGATACAGATTCCTGCCCATGGAGACCGTAAGAAGCGGCTCATCTTGCCACCCCTTCCAGTTCCTTTTCCACGATTCCCTTCCAGTCCTCAAAGGAACGGCTGCCAGAATACGTCTCTCCAACGATATTTCCGTCCTTGTCTACGAAAAATGTCTCAGGAACCGCGGCAATCCCGGCAAGCCTGCCGCCCAGATACCCTTCGTCCGGTATCAGGAACGGGTAAGCCGCCCCTGTCTTTTCTGCCAGAATCTTAGCCTTCTCTACTGCCTTTTCATCCACCTTGCCGGAACTGCCTATTGCATCTAACACAATACCGACTACACCTACGCCCTGGCCCTCCATTTCCTTGTGAAGCTTCTCCAAATCCGGAATCTCCCTGATACAAGGCGTACACCAAGTCGTAAACACATTTACCATGGTCAAGTCATGGTCTGCAAACAATTCTTCTGTATAGGCGCTGCCATTTATGTCCTCCATAGAGAACTTTCCCAGATTACCTGCGCCCTCTCCGGCAGCGCCATCCGTCTCATCCAAAACATCCTGTTCCTTCCCTTCTGCCTCTTCCTGGGCCAAAGAAGGCTCCTCCTGAGATGAACAGCCGCTCAAAACAGGCGTGCAGCACATGGCCGCAGTTAATAAACTACATAATACTTTCATTCGGAATTTCATAATCATGTAACCTCCCTTTCGCTTGAACCTCCCTTATTCTAACATATCCATTTTAAAAACGTATGAAATGTTATATAAATTTAGAAAAAAGTTGAAAATTAAATCCGAACATGGGAAAATAATGTTGATAAAATATATAATTAAGAAGAAAGAAGGTAACAACATGCCAGATAACATGCCACAGACTCGCCCTGCATTCCACGGCAGCGACATTGAGCAGATTGAGAAATACTATGGAATCCCCAAGGAAAGCATCGTAAAATTCGGAGCCAACGTAAACCCTCTCGGGTTATCTGACGCGGTGCGGGACGCCCTTGCAGAACATCTGGACATCATCACCAGTTACCCGGACAGAGAATATAAGGCGCTGCGCAAGGCAATCGCCCAATACTGCGGTACGGACATGGATTACGTCGTAACCGGGAACGGTTCTACGGAGTTGATTTCCCTGCTAATCAGCCAGCGAAATGCCAAACACGCCCTGGTCATCGGTCCTACTTACTCGGAATATGAAAGGGAGCTGTCCCTGACCGGCGGGTGGATTACCAATTACTATCTGGAAGAGGAACAGGATTTCCGGCTCAATCTGGAACATCTGGAACGGACGCTTGCAGACGATGTCGATTTCCTGATTCTGTGCAATCCCAATAACCCGACTTCCTCCGCCCTTAACTGCAATGAACTGGACGCGCTGGTCGGGCTGTGCAAAGAACGCCGGATTTTCGTGATGATTGATGAAACCTATGTGGAATTTGCCCCTTCCGTAGCCGAGATTTCCGCTGTTCCTTTGATTCCCCGCTATGATAATCTGATGATTCTAAGGGGCGTATCCAAATTCTTTGCCGCCCCGGGGCTTCGTCTGGGTTACGGGATGACCAGTAACCGGGCATTTCTCACTAACCTGAAGCGGCACCAGAATCCCTGGTCTTTGAACAGCCTCGGCGCTTTTGCAGGGGAGCGGATGCTGATGGATACGGATTACATCCGACGGACAAGAGAGCTGATTCTTTCCCAGCGGAGCAAATGCATGGCTGTGTTAAATGATTTCCGTTACGTAAAAGCCTATCCTGCCTATGGGAATTTTATCCTCATGAAGCTTTTGAAGGATGGCATATCTTCCTTTGATGTGTTTGAGCATGCGATTCAAAAGGGCATGATGATTCGGGACTGCTCTTCCTTTGCGGGGCTTCCCGGGGAATATATCCGGTTCTGTATTATGATGCCGGAGGATAATGAACGGCTTTTGCACTGTCTGGGGGAACTGTTAGCTTGATGCTTGCAGATTGTTTTTTCTTGTAACATCGGGTAAAATAGCAGATAACAACGAAAGGGGAGATTGTGTCTATGGGAATCTACTTGAATCCGGGAAACAGAAGTTTCCAGATATCGCTCAATTCTAAGATTTATATAGATAAAAGCGGACTGATTGCCTATACAAATTCTGTCATTAATACGGCGCAGCGATTTGTCTGCGTCAGCCGCCCAAGACGTTTCGGCAAATCTATGGCCGCAGAAATGCTTGCGGCTTACTATGGAAAAAATATTGATTCCAGCGGGCAGTTCGACCATCTGGCGATTGCCGAAAACACTACCTATTCAGAACATTTAAACCAGTACAATATTATATTTTTAAATATCCAGCAATTTTTAAGTCAGACAAGCAGTATTCCAGCTTTAAAAGAACTGATTGAAAAAACGCTGTTGTGGGAATTATTGGAGGAATATTCGGAATTAAACTATTTTAACCCTTCGTCATTAACCTCCGTATTGCAAACAATTTCTGCAAATAAAACAACTTCCTTCATCTTCATCATCGACGAATGGGACTGCATTTTCAGAGAATACAAACATGACGTCCAAGCCCAACGGCTATATCTGGACTTCATCCGTAACCTGCTGAAAGACCAGCCGTACGTAGCCCTTGCATATATGACAGGCATCCTTCCAATCAAGAAATACGGAACCCACTCCGCCCTGAATATGTTCGATGAATTTTCCATGACCAATCCCGGGCCGCTGGCTTCCTACGTGGGATTTACGGACGAAGAAGTAAGAGAGTTATGCTCTGTTTACCAGATGGACTACGAAGAAGTGCAACGCATGTACGACGGTTATTGCTTTGAAGGCACGACCCACATCTACAGCCCCCGCTCCGTAGTGAGCGCCATGCTCACCAGAAGCTACGATAATTTCTGGAATAAGACCGAGACTTTTGAAGCTCTCCGGGATTACATCATCCTGAATTTCAAAGGGCTGAAAGACATCGTTACCCAACTTCTTGCCGGAATACGCAAGAAAATCAATACCACAACCTTTACCAATGATATGACCACATTTTCCTCTGCGGACGACGTCCTTACCTTATTAATTCATCTTGGATATCTAGGATATGATTTCAAAACAAAAGAAGTCTTTATTCCCAATTCCGAGATTGCGTCTGAATTCTGCAATGCAGTTGAATCTGCGGGATGGGATACGGTGGCTGATGCAGTGAGGAAATCGGACGAGCTGTTAGAGGCGACCATACGCCAAGACCCTGACGCCGTAGCCGCTGGCCTTGAAACAGCGCACATGGAGACATCCATACTGACTTATAACAATGAAAACGCCCTCTCCTGCACGATTGCTCTTGCCTATTACAGTGCAAGGGAATATTATCTCTCTTTCAGAGAGCTTCCCACCGGGAAGGGTTTTGCCGATATTGTATACATTCCCCGAAAAAATCATCCTGAGAAGCCTGCCCTTGTGATTGAACTGAAATGGGATAATTCTGCGGCCGGCGCAATCCAACAGATTAAAGATAAATGCTATGTGGAGTCCCTGGCAGATTACCGCGGGAATCTGCTTCTTGTAGGTGTCAGCTATGACCCTAAGACGAAAAAACACCAGTGCTGCATTGAGCCCTGGCAGATACCGCATGTGGGAGCGGCCGCAAAATAACGTATTGTACACATAAGAAGTGGTATTTCAAGAAAGCAGGTGAGAGATATGCCAAGTAGTTTAGAAATTGCCAAAAATGCCATAGATAACTTTAATAAAATACAACGCTATATGGTATTAGCAAAAGACGAAAACGCTGAGAAGACATATGCAGCGTTAAAGGAAGAGTATATTTCTTTGAAAGCAATCCTTAACATTGCAGGAGTGAACCTGTCAGAACTTGACCGGATTAATGCGTAGGCTTTTGCAAAATCATGGATTTTATATTATACTTTTCTATAGGAATTAATTGTAAACGAAAGGAGACGAACTATTATGAAATATGTAATCCTCGGCGGCGTTGCCGCAGGCACGAAAGCCGCCGCCAAGCTGAAACGCTGCGACCGGAACGCAGACGTCAGAGTCTATACCAAGGGAGAAGACATTTCCTATGCCGGATGCGGGCTGCCCTACTACATCGGCGGCGACATCCCAGACCGTGAAAGCCTGATTGTCAACACTCCGGCACGTTACAGCGGTCTTACCGGCGCAGAGGTCTTCCCCGGCTGTGAGGCGACGGGCATCGACAGCGCCGCTAAGACCGTTTCCCTGAAAAAATCCTCCGGCGAGACATTTACGGAAACCTATGACAAACTCATCATTGCAACAGGGGCTGTCCCCTTCGTTCCTCCCGTAGACGGCGTAGGGCTTCCCGGCGTGTTCTGCGTGCGCACCCCGGACGATGCCGTGGCGGCACGCTCTTACATAGAAGAACAGAAATGCCGGAAGGCAGTGGTTTGCGGCGCCGGGTTCATCGGCCTTGAGGTGGCGGAGAACCTGATGGCACAGGGCATGCAGGTAACGGTCATTGACGCTGCGCCCCAGATTATGCCTAACGCCTACGACGAGGAAATGGCTGACTATGCGAAGAAACAGCTCCTCTCCGCTGGCATGCGCGTGCTGACCTCCACCAGCCTGACAGGAATCGAAGGCGATTCCAAAGCCGAGAAGGTGGTGACTGACAACGGCACATTTGACGCCGATATGGTAATCCTTGCAATCGGAGTCCGTCCTGCCACAGGATTTCTGGCAGATTCCGGCCTTGAGATGTTCAAAGGAACGATTCTCGTGGACGAGCATTTGCAGACCAACCTGCCGGATATCTATGCCGCAGGCGACTGCGCCATGGTCAAGAATGCGCTGACCGGGCAAGGACAGTGGTCTGCCATGGGTTCCACCGCCAACCTTGCGGCGCGCGCCATGGCAAAATCCTTAAACAATGCGGGCGAGGGATATAAAGGCTGCCTCGGCACCGGCGTGGTACGCCTGCTTCCAACCCTGAACGGCGGACGTACGGGACTTACGGAAGCCCAGGCAAATGCAGCCGGTTACGCCGCGACTTCTGTTATCTGCGTGTTGGACGATAAGGCTCATTACTATCCGGGCGCATCCTCATTTATCGTCAAACTCACCGCTGAGACGGAAACCGGAAAATTACTGGGCTTACAGGTGTTGGGTGCAGGAGCCGTAGATAAGATGGCGGATATTGCTGCGGTAGGCATTTCCCAAGGGATGAAGCTTCATGACTTCGATACCCTTGACTTCGCCTATGCGCCTCCTTTTTCCACGGCAATCCATCCCTTCGTCACAGCATGTTATATTCTGGAAAATAAGATGGAAGGTCTGCTGGACTCCATAAGCCCGGCGGAATATGCGAAAGGGGACGCCAGAGGATATACGGTACTGGACGTACAGCCTGCCCCGGCCATCCCGGGAGCAACATGGATTGACCTGTCCAAAGTAAATGGACCGCTGGAGGGATTTGACAAAGACGCCAAACTGCTGCTGGTATGCGCAAAGGGCAAACGGGGATATTTCTTACAGAACCGCCTGAAAGCCTTAGGATACACGAACACCAAAGTTCTGGAGGGAGGCGCATTTTTCAATAAAGTAAAAGTTCCCCGGGACGGGAAGAAGCTTTCTGCCGAAGAAATCAAACGGGTCAAGGGGCTTGGATGCCTGCAGGATAAGCGGTACGGCGATGTATTCAATGTACGTGTGATTACCAGGAACGGGAAGCTCACCACCGAAGAACAGATTAAGATTGCCGAGGCCGCTGAAAAGTTCGGTTCCGGGGAAATCACCATGACGACCCGCCTGACGCTGGAAATCCAAGGGGTGAATTACGATAATCTGGAACCTCTCTTTGCCTTTCTTGAGGACGCAGGGCTAAAGACCGGCGGAACCGGCTCTAAGGTGCGCCCGGTAGTATCCTGTAAGGGAACGACCTGCCAGTATGGGCTGATTGATACGTTTGCACTCTCGGAAAAGCTGCATGACCTCTACTATACGGGCTACCATGATGTGTCTTTGCCGCACAAATTCAAGATTGCGGTAGGCGGATGCCCGAATAACTGCGTGAAGCCGGATTTGAATGATTTGGGGATTATCGGACAGCGTCAGCCGGAGATTGATTTGTCCAAGTGTAAGGGCTGCAAGGTCTGTCAGGTTGAAAATAGCTGCCCTATCAAAGTCGCGAAGCTCGCGGACGGGAAGATTCGGATTCCTGAGGAGAGCTGCAACCACTGCGGGCGGTGTATTGATAAATGTCCGTTCGGAGCAGTGACGGAATCTGTGACAGGCTACAAGGTCTATATTGGCGGACGTTGGGGCAAGAAGGTTGCGGAAGGACGTGCGTTAGACCGGATTTTTACCTCGGAAGAAGAAGTCATCGACGTGGTGGAACGGGCGATTCTGTTCTTCCGTGATGAAGGGAACTCCGGGGAACGGTTCGCGGATACCATTGCAAGGCTTGGGTTCGATTATGTGCAGGACAAGCTTTTGAACAGCAAGATTGATAAGAAGCAGATTCTTGAGAAAAATGTAGTCGGAGGAGCTACTTGCTAATTCCTGAATTCAGTATTTTCATGAACCGATATAGGTTCTTAAACGGGCCGCCGTATCTAAGTTGGTATAGCAACTTAGATACGGCGGCTCCTTTTCTTCTCCTTCGCACGATGCGTTCTGCTGCGATGAACACTCTTTTCTGTATCATACACATTTTCTACACTCCCTTCCCCTCTTCCCCACACAATTACACCCTATTACACATTTATAAATCTTGCTTTGCAATGATCAGATCTTGTCCAATGGTCTCGATTTCATCGTGATTTTATTATACTATATTATAATACAGTTGTATTTACTACAGGTTTATAACTTACATCTATCAATCCACTATGTTCAGTGCTATACTTCAATAAAAGAAAGAATTTCAGAAAGAAAGTACGACGAATGAAAAACTATAACGGTGAATCAATCAGCGGAATACGCCAACTGAAAAAGAAGGAATATGGTACAGGAAAAAAAGATCGGCATGGTCAGCCAGTAATAAATTGGAGTTATTTATCAAAACATGCAGATGACAATGGATTTGATACCAGAAATATAGAAAGTAATGGAAAATATACGATTGAATTTATTTTACCTTATGGAAGCATAATAATTAGATACGGAAATGAGATTGGCCGTTTCACAGCTCCCAAGGGAACTGCATATGAGAAATTATCTTTGCCATATATTCCGGAAACCATGGAATATAATGAATATAAAGTAATTTCTGACAATGTTTGTATTAAATGCATCGTAGAAAAAGGGATTGTGGCTCCGGGGTTTGACAGCGAAGGCGGTGCAGTCCAGTATTACCATCCCATTACAATCAGGGAAGCCGTCAGAAAAGGCATGTTAGAAAGGATGTAGTTATGGGAAAAACATTACGTGAACCTTCACACATACAAAAAGAGAATCTTGATTTCTATGAAATATTGAAAAGAACTTTCAAAGCATTTGATATACGGGACGATTTTTGGTCTTTTGGAGAGTTTGCGGAGGAGGCCATCTGTCTTGTAAAGAATGCCGCAAGCTGGGTTGTGTACGATGGTGAAAGAGGAAAAAAACATAATATTAAGACTTATATGAATTGTCAGGAGGCTTGTCATGATTTGATATCCAGAATTGCGGAGTCTGACGATATGGAGAAGAAATTGAAAGACTTTTTTGACTTAGAGTGTGACAAGAAACGATTTAGCCGTTTGGGGTATTCAGATTATAAAAAGTCTAGCAGTAAATCGGATATTGTTCCTATCCTAGGGTCGGATGAGATTAGAGAGCGAGCGGTTACAGCAATTCATTAATTGTGTAAGTTGGATGGTCTGCCGGGGAATGAGATTCCCGGCAGATTTTTGTTTCTCTAAAACAGGGTGTATAATCTTTCTATTCTGCCGCCCTTTCCCTCTCTTTACTCTGCCGCTCTATTGACACATCCTATCGCATTAAGGCTACGCGGATACCCAAGAAGGCACTGGGATACCACCCGGAGCAGGAAATCCCTATCATTTCCAAGATTCATATTCCCCTTTGCATGGGTGGTAAGCTGCGGCTCACAGCCGCCCTGAGCCGTCAGAAAGCAGAAAGTGATCATCTCCCGCTGCTTTAAATCAAGGCCGCCTCTTGTATAATAATCCCCAAAGCAGTTTGCTGCAAGCCATCGGTTGATATGCCCGTCCTACTGCCATACATGGGCATCCTTCGCCACTTTCCTTGTATTCTGTGCCATAACGCCAACCAGTGCATGGGGAACGTAAGGCTCTTCCAGATACCGGACCTCCTCGTCGCTTAAACTCAAATCCGCTGCTTTTGCCATGCCTTCCACATGAGAGAGTCTTGTCGCTCCCACCACCGGAGCCGTTACTTTGGTAAGGAGCCATGCCAGAGAGATTTCCGTCATGCTGACTCCCTGTTTCTTGGAAAGCTCTGTTACCCGAGATATAATCGCTTCGTCCTGTCCTGCAAAGGCATCGTATTTTGATCTTGCGTAATCATCTTCCCGGAGACGCTTGGAAGACTCCCCCGGATGTTTCGAGAGTCTTCCGCCCGCCAGAGCGCTGTAAGGCGTCATGGCGATATTGTCCTCTGCGCAAAGAGCTGCCATCTCCCGCTCTTCCTCCCGGAAGATCAGGTTATAATGCCCCTGCACGGAAACGAATTTGGTAAATCCCTCTTTTTCTGCCAGCGCATTTGCCTTTGCAAGCTGCCATGCAAAACAGTTGGAAATACCGATATAACGGGTCTTTCCCGCTTTTACTGCCTGATGTAAGCCCTCCATGATATCATAGAGCGGCGTCTGGTAGTCCCACATGTGATAAATGTACAGATCCACGTAATCCATCCCCAGATTCTCAAGGCTTTTATCCAACATCCGCCGGATATGCTCCTGTCCGGAGATTCCTCCGTCTATCTCATCCTGCGTCCGGGGAAGAAATTTCGTTGCCGCCACAACCTCGTCCCGCTTTGCATAATCCTTTAATGCTCTGCCAAGATACTGCTCGCTGGTTCCGCTCTGATAAGCAATCGCCGTATCAAAGAAGTTGATGCCAAGCTCCAGCCCCCTCCTTATAATCTCACGGGAATGTTCCTCGTCAACCGTCCAAGAGTGCTGGCCGCCTTTTGCATCGCCAAATCCCATACAGCCCATGCAGATCCGTGAAACCATCAGGTCTGCATTTCCTAACTTCATATATTGCATCCCATAACCTCCCTATATTATCTTTTGTCGTTGCAACCATTCCTTCTGAAAAATCAGAAAGTATTATCTTGGAACAAGCACAAATTAATGAATAAGTTATTTGCAGTCGCATATTGTTGTTTTACAACTGATATATCATTTATCTTGCAACGCCGTACAGGGAAACACCCCATACGGCAGCGGGTAAAAAACATTTTCCGAACAGATCGCTGTGCGACCCTATGATAAGAGAAAACTCCCTGTTTTGCAAGCTGATTCGTTTAAAAACTTCATCTAAAGTCCTGTTTGATTCTTTCATGGAGGGATTCTGCCCTGAGCTGCAGACCTGTCCCTGTTGTGGGGCTAAGGGAAGCTGCCGGATCCATGCCTACTATGGCCGTTCTCTGGTGGACTTCGTGGGTGGCACCCCTGTCCGCCACAGCCTCTGCATTCTGCGCCTTATCTGTACCTGCGGCCATACCCATGCCATCCTTCCGGACTTCATCATCCCCTACTCCGGCTATGGCCTGTTCTTTCTCCTGCGTGTCCTGGCGGAGTATTTCCTGCACCTGTCTACCGTGGAGAGACTCTGCGAGCGCTTCTCCATCTCTCTTTCCCAGCTGCGCCGATGGCTGGATCTTTTCCGTGTGCAGAAGGTGGAATGGCTGGGCATCCTCTCTTCCGTGGAGATATCCGCCCTTTCTTTCCTGAAGGCTCTGTCCATCCAACCCGCCTATTCTGATTTTGCTTCCGCCTTTGTCCGCCGCTTTGCGAAATCCTTCCTCCAGTCCCATAGGAATCCGGCGCCTTACTGCCAGCAGGTATTCGGCCCGTGAAATGCTTTCCCTCAACCACACGCCATAGGTATGGCTTCCTTTCCCCACCTCCCTCATAATGGTGCAAAACAACCTAAGGAGGATATTTTTATGGACAACAATCAAAAGAACCTTTCGGATGCAGCCGCCATGGCACAGTTCCGGCTCGCGCTCATTGCACCGGTCATCCATGACCTTTACCCAGATGCGTCCAGGAACGCCTACTACCAGCGTATCACCGAGAACCCCCTCACCCTGCCGGATGGTTCTGTGTTCCGCTATAGCCCCAAAACCATCAGCAAGTGGGTATCCCTTTACCAGAACGGCGGCATCGACGCACTTATGCCCCGGGAGCGCTCCGATAAGGGTGCCACCCGGGTGCTGCCAGATACCGCCATCGAAGAAATCTGCCGGCTCAAGGCGGCTTTCCCAAGACTGAATTCCACCCAGATCCACAAACATCTTGTGGAAGAAGCCTTCATCCCTGCTTCCGTCAGCGTCTGCGCAGTCCAGCGTTTTGTGAAGAAGCATGACCTGAAATCGGCATCCAACCCAAACCTGAGGGACAGGAAGGCCTTCGAGGAAGATGCCTTTGGGAAAATGTGGCAGGCGGATACCTGTTACCTTCCTTATATCACGGAAAACGGCCAGCGCAGGAGGGTCTACTGCATCCTGGTCATTGATGACCATTCCCGTTTCCTGGTGGGCGGCGGACTCTTCTATAATGATACGGCCTACAACTTCCAGAAGGTGCTCAAGGATGCCGTGGCCGCTCACGGGATCCCGTCTAAGCTCTATGTCGACAACGGTTGCAGCTACGTGGGTGCGCAGCTCTCCCTGATCTGCGGTTCCATCGGCACCGTCCTTTTACATACAAAAGTACGGGACGGTGCCTCCAAAGCCAAGATAGAACGCCAGTTCAGGACACTCAAGGAAACCTGGCTCTATACCCTGGATATGGATTCCATCACCTCCCTGGCGCAGTTCAACGGGCTCCTTAAGGATTACATGCGCTCCTACAACACTTCCGTCCATTCCGGCATCGGCACTACACCCCTTGCGCGCTACCAGCAGACCCGTTCTTCCATCCGCAGGCCTAAGTCCAGGGAATGGCTGGAGGAATGCTTCCTGAACCGTATTACAAGGAAGGTGAACAAGGATTCTACCGTCTCCATCGACAGGGTGGCCTACGACGTCCCCATGCAGTTCATCTCATCAAAAGTGGAGATCCGGTTCCTTCCGGATGACATGTCCTCCGCCTTCATCCTTTACGAAGGGGAGCATTACCCCATCCGGCCTACGGATAAGAACGAAAACTGCAGGACCAAGCGCAATAACGCACCAGGCATTGACTACTCAAAGTTAGGGGGTGGCTGTTGATGTTCCGTTCTTACTATGGATTATCTTTCAATTCTTTTGATAAACAAATGGCCCGGGAGAAAGACCGTTTCCTTTCTAAGGACATTTCTGAGATGCTCTCCCGGCTGGACTACTTAAAAGATACCAGGGGCATCGGCCTGTTCACGGCACGCCCCGGCATGGGCAAGTCCTTCGCCCTGCGCTGTTTTGCAAAAGGACTCAACCCCAACCTCTACCACATGGAGTACATCTGCCTCTCCACCGTAAGCGTCATGGAGTTCTACCGCCAGCTCTGCTCCGTCCTGGGGGTGGAGCCAAGGGGCGGTAAGCCCGGGATGTTCCGCGCCATACAGGAGCAGATCCTCTACCTTTACAAGGATAAGAAGCAGCCCCTCCTCCTGGCCGTTGATGAGGCCCAGTACCTATCCACAGGCATCCTGGAGGACATCAAAATGCTCATGAACTACGGCTATGACTCCCTGAACTGCTTCACGCTCATCCTGTGCGGGGAACCCCATCTTAACAATACCCTGCGCAAGCCCGTTCATGAAGCCCTGCGGCAGAGGATCACTGTGCACTACAACTTCTCCGGTCTCTCTGATTCGGAGGTGGCGCAGTACGTGCTCCATAAGATCACCTGTGCGGGAGGCTCTTCCTCCATCATAGAGCAGGCCGCCCTTTCCGCGGTCCACAGCCACTCCCAGGGAAGTCCCAGGCTGGTGGACAACCTCATGACTAACGCTCTCACCCTTGGCGCACAGATGGAGAAGAAGATGATCGACACAGAAGTGATACTAGCCTCCGTCAGCAGCCAGAATCTTGGGTAGGGAGGTGCTGCTTATGGAATATAACTGTATCCTCAGGGATGGTCCCCGCAGGGAAATCTGGACAGGAAAGATCCTCTTATTACGGTGGCGGCCTGGGTGGTATGAAGCAGAGATCAATGGGCGGGGGACTTACTTCCACATCCTGGCCGGGCAGCATAAATATGGGAATTACCTTTGTATCCCGAACCATGATGTAGGATGTGAACTGTCTGATTTTTCTGATATTTTTTGGAATGAGGGGCGGCTCAGCAGTCTGATGCGGAAGGTAGATGCAGTTACGGTTGCCTCTGGCTTGGCTTATCTCCCGACTCTGGCTGACAAACAATGAACCACCTATATGCATCTTGTGGCCGTGGATCTTACGACAGGATCTATGGCCTTTTGCGTTTCAAAGGAAAAATCAATACCGGCAGTGTGCAACATTTTCGACAGCATTATGCATTTGCAGAAGGCACTGCGCAGTCTACGGGAGAAAAGTTGGAAAAATAATTTGCTGTTTGCGTCTCCCTCAATTCGCCGCCCAACAAGATGTTGCGGTATTCCACCAGTTTCTGAATATCGTATGCACTCATTGATTCCCGCTTCAACATTCCCAATACAATCAAGTCAATGGTAGCCATTTAAAATCCCTCCTTTTTCTATTGACAACTACTATAAATTATAGTATTATAATTTCCGCAACGCAATTACTATATTTTATAGTAGTATAAATAATACTATTTGTCAAGAGAAAGGAGTTCAAAATGAACAGTCAAAGCAAAAAGATGGAGCTGCTCGGCAGCACATCCATACCAAAAGCACTTTTAGCAATGGGCATCCCAACAATGATTGGCATGTTGGTAAATGCTTTCTACAACCTTGTTGACGCTTATTTTGTCGGCGGGCTAGGGGAGAGCCAGATGGGGGCAATCTCCGTGGTCTATCCGCTCGGACAGGTCGTTGTCGGTCTTGGTCTGCTGTTCGGAAACGGTGCGGCTTCTTACATTTCCCGATTGTTAGGTCGTGGGGATAAGGAAAATGCAGATAAAGTGGCAAGTACCGCTTTATACAGCAGCGTATCCGTAGGGGCGGTCATCATTCTCATTTCTATGGTGTTCCTGCATCCCATACTGAAGCTCTTGGGGGCAACCGACAGCATCCTGCCTTATGCCGCCACATACGCAGGAATTTACATTGTTTCCTGCATCTTCAATGTGTTCAATGTCACGATGAATAACATTGTGACTAGCGAAGGAGCAGCTAAAACAACCATGTGTGCCTTGCTGACGGGAGCGGTACTCAATATCGCCCTAGACCCGCTGTTTATTTATGTGTTTGATTTAGGCGTGGCAGGAGCGGCGATAGCGACCGCAATCTCACAAATCGTTTCAACCTGCGTATATCTGACCTATATTTTTCGGAAAAAGAGCGTATTCCATTTTCGGGTTAAGGACTGCACATACGCAAAAGAAACCATGTCTGAAATTTTCAAAATCGGCATCCCGACATTGGTATTCCAGATTTTAACGAGTGTGTCCATTTCCTTAATCAACAATGCCGCTGGCGATTACGGGGACTCTGCCATTGCAGGCATGGGCGTTGTTACCCGCCTTATTTCAATGGGCAGCTTGTCCGTATTCGGGTTCATCAAAGGCTTTCAGCCCATTGCAGGGTACAGTTACGGGGCGAAGAAGTTTGACCGTCTGCGTGAAGCAATCAAGACTTCCATCCTATGGTCTACGGCTTTCTGTGTAATTTTCGGTGTGATACTGGTTCTGTTCCCTACGTCTATTGTTTCCCAATTCACAAAGGGCGACGCCGAGATGATTCGCATCGGAGCAGCGTCTTTGAGGGCAAACGGCATTTCCATTATGCTCTTTGGATTTTATACGGTGTATTCTTCCCTGTTCCTTGCTTTGGGAAAAGGCAGAGAGGGTTTTATCCTCGGAGCTTGCAGGCAGGGGATTTGCTTTATCCCCGTTATCCTGCTTCTTCCGATTGTCTGGGGGCTAAATGGAATTATGTACGCCCAGCCGATTGCCGATGTGCTTTCCGCAGTCATAACGGTATTCATGGCGATACCGCTCCACAAAAAACTGAATGAAATGCAGAAACAAGCTATCGCAATAAGTACGAACAACAACTAGTATAGATCGATTTTAATTTCTTTACATTATTATTTTAAAATCCATATTATTTACAAAGTTTTTAGAAAATGGTTTTGTAAGGTTATTTAAATCGTATTATACTAGATATTTGTTTTTCTATACTAACAGAGCCAATGAATTGTGAAGTATCTCACAAATTCATTGGCTCTGCGTCTTTGCGTCTGGCTCTTTGATGACTGTTACTTTCAACTTCTTCGCTTCAATCAATGTTTCCTGCTTGCACTTCGGACAATAGAGAGGATAATTCTTCAAAACCGTATCATCTCTAATTCTATCACGGGTTTTGTTTTTACAAACAGGACAATGTACCCATTCTGTTCTTATCATAACGATACTTCTTTACCTTTCCTTTAAAATTACCTTTTTACAATCTATTTCTTTTCTAATCCAATCCCGCATGATATTCAAATGATATTCCGTATGAAACCAATGCTCACAATTCTCAGCAATGGTAAGATTACAACCGAACTTATTCGTAAACTGTTCCACAAGGCAACGGTCTATCAGATTATCATTTTCCCCATACAATATTTTAGTTGGAAAATCCCATTGTCTAATTGGATGCTCTAATACATATTTCCAATATTCCCATGAAAGTGTCTGCCCGAAGTCAGTTGTAATCAGACGCTGTTCTTCTAACTGATTTTGTGATACACCTGCCCATTCCATCATCCTTGACATGAGTTCTTTCATGTCAAGAACAGGAGAAACAAACAGACAGTTTTTTATTGGCTCTCTCCCAAAGCTCAACATACTGAACCATGCGCCGATACTGCTCGCATATAAAGAAATCTGCTTCCACCTATCTTTGGCAAAATCCATAATCCCAGATAACTCTGGCACAATACTCCAAGGCTCAAATTCTACTGCCCCATTTACCCGCTCTCCATGTTTCGGCAAGTCTACGCTAAGAACCTGCCAGCCAAAACAGCAAGCCACATCTGCGAATACTGCTGCTTCTTCTTTACATCCTCCCTGACCATGTACATAAAAATACAGCTTTCTTGATGGAACACCCCAAAGAACAGCAGGTATCCCATTTATTTCAAGTTCCTTTTTCATTTTCTCTACCTATTTTTTCGCCTTTTGCAACACTATTTAAAATAGTTTAAACACTAATATCATTAGTATTTTATCCGATAATCCTCTTATTGTCAATGACTAATGGCAGAAAATCTAATAATAATATTGACTTTACTAATTACATTAGTTAAAATAATTAGAAAATATCTTTGGGAGAGGTAAACTTATGCGGATAACAAAATCTGATGTAATACAAACTGCTGCGGATATGGCGGATAAAAACGGTTTAAGCAATGTTTCTTTAAAAGCCGTTGCCGAGAGCCTCAATATCCGTACCCCGTCATTATATAACCACATAGACAGCCTTGAAGCCCTGCTTAGGGAAATCGCCCATAATGGCATGAAAACCATGAATGAACGGATGATGCAGGCAGCTATCGGCAAAATTGGGGACGATGCAATAAAAAGCGTAGGCATCACATACCTTAACTACATGATTGAACATCCTGGAATTTATGAAACAATACAATGGGCAACTTGGCATGGCACTGAGGAAACAGGGAAAATATTTGATAACTACCTTTCACTTTTAAAAACGCTTGCCCTTTCATGCAATTTTAATCCAGTAAACATTGATGAAATCTTAAACTTATTGACAGGCGTTCTCCACGGCTACACAACTTTGCAACTGCGATATGCGTTTACCAAACCAGATGAAGTCAGGACAGCCTTATCCTCCGCCCTTGATACCGTACTGGCAGGGCTGCATCAAAAGTATGACCAACACGAAAAGGAACATTTATGATGGCAAATAACATACGCTATTTATACAATGCCCAAACAGGCATTGAACTGATTTTCTGTAAGGATTCAACCATATCTTACCCATTACATAATCACGTTTCCGTACTGACAATCGGTATCATACTGGATGGCTCCGTAGTCCTTACAACAAATAAAGAAGCAAGGACTTATAAGCAAAACGAAACATTTGCAATATTTCCGTATGAACCACATAGCATTTCGGCACATGACAGCTATTCCCTGCTTACCCTGTGCATTGATAAGAATGCTGTAAACAACGCAGATGTTATCACCATACAAAAACATATCGGACTTCTTCTGATGCAGGCTCTGGATATGGGAAAATTCAGCCACTATCAGATATTACAGCTATTAAACTGTCTGGATGAAACCTCGGATTCTTCCAACTGGCAGCTTAAAATCCATACCCCATATATCCACGACTTAAAAAGACAGTTGGAGTTATACCCAGAATGCAAACTTTCTGTCGAGGAAATGGCACAAAACGCTTTTCTAAGCAAATACCACTTTATCAGAAGCTTCAAGGCAGAGGTAGGGCTTACGCCGCACCAGTTCCAAATCCAGAACCGCATCCGCAAAGCGCAACGCCTAATCCACGAAGCCGATACAATAACCGAAGTAGCTTTGACCAAGGGTTTCTGCGACCAAAGCCACTTCATAAAGCAGTTTGAAAAATATGTAGGCTTACCGCCTTTAACTTATAAATATTCTTCTGGAATTATCCCCCAAAATACCTCTATACCCTCTGGGACACTCGTGCCATTCGGCGATGCGGAAGAGATATAACCAGATAGACCGATTAGCAGAGGGCGGGCATAAACTTTGCGAACAGGCAAAGCCCGTCATCCCCTGCAATCACTTCATGCGGTACGCTTATGGGAAATATGGATATTACACCCGCTTCATAGGGCAATTCCACACCGTCATTTATGCACACACCTGTGCCAGAGATTACTTCATGCGTTTCCAGTTGTTTCTCGTGGATATGATTGCCAATCTTTTTATTAGGGGCTATTCTCACAAGATGGAAGCTGAACTGTCCATCTGTCTTTTCGGATGTGATAATATGTTTTAATTCCACACCCTCGAAAGTTGGATGTTTCGACCACGAAATAGCGTCAAAGGCTACCGTAGCATCTGGTAAAAGTAACTTTCCTCCCTCATTGAATTTTTCAAACAGATTTTTATAATCCATTCTCAGCACTTCCTTTCAAATT
>OFGQ01000890.1_pt1 | contig 21695 bp, 21 predicted proteins | sample 1521791 | NCBI WGS metagenome assembly OFGQ01 (sample SAMEA3504116, study PRJEB24116) | mouse gut metagenome | biome: mouse gut; feature: mouse-associated habitat; material: faeces | place: Denmark | collected 2011 | reverse complement strand
CACTAAGAGAATTTATATCATTTCCCATAAGAATCATTCCTTCTACTTTATCTAATAAACCACACCTACGTCACTTATGTTTACTAACCACATTATACATTATACTAAATATCACTCTTGCAATCAATGATTTTCAGTACCTATTTAGCTTTAATAAATGCGTTAAAAAATGGCTATATCAGATAAATATGTATAATCCAATATAGCCATAGTTTTTTGTGGGGGTAGGTTTCCATCTGAAAATTTTAAGTACCTACTATATAAGGGTATACCCCCCTTGAAAAATCGAAAAAAGGCATCCAAACTTTTACATCCGATATGCCTTATATAATCTTATTCTTTCAACACACCCTCAAATTCTGTTCCATAACGCCGCATAGCCTTTTCAAGATATGGACTCCATCTATTCTCCAATTCCTGCCGTTCACACTCCGCAGCTTCTTTCTTTGCATGTTCCTTTGCTCTCTTTCGTTCCGGCTCCCTGAATATCTTATCAGCCAATTCTTTATTTTCCCTCTGTACTTTTCTACACTGGCATTGTTCAATCATATCCTTTGCCCTCTGCTCAATATCTTTAATATCTGTCATAATCAGTATTCCTCCATCCTTAATAACTCAACATTCTTTTTTCAAGTTCCATATCCATTTCAAGTTGTACTCGCTTCTCATTAATCTCACGTAACTGCTGGTTGTCATGGTTGATATGCGCTATGGTTTCCTCCGTATCTAATCGGTGAAACTTCTCCGCATATTCATCCTCAATCAGTCTGGTTTTAATTCTTCTTTCAAAATCTGTCATAGTTAAAATGTCCTCCTTAAATTTAATCATCAATTTCAATCATCCAGTCCATCATCGCTTCATATACCTTATCCGATATAACATCCCTATACTGTCCCGCTATATCCTTAATAAAATCTTCTTTATATTCCTTATATCTGGCAAAAGCAGATTCAGCAGTGTCAAATGTTCCAAGTTTAATCTGTCTACCCATGAATGACATTTCAGCGCGGTATTTCCCCTTACTCTTATCAAAATGAACACCTAAAGGAAGATCACCCCTGTTTTTCTTACCATTCAGAAATAACGTATTAATCGCATGTGGCACAAAACAACACGTCTCAGGACTATACACTTTATTCCCTTTGAAAAGAATATCCTTATCCAAATCTAATGACATACCAGCTATTCTATTCCGGTCATACCATACCTTGAAATTACTGTAATTCAGCCATTCTTCACACACAGTACATCCTTTATATTGTGGCTGTCTCTCATGAAATTTTGCATTATAGCAGCGATTAATCATGTCATGCCATTTTAAATAAGATTCTGATGTACAGTCTACATTCTCACTCCCACGATAACCAATACCGCACATTGTAGGTTCCATACATCTTCTGCTCCAATCATTTGGTTTATATCTGATATCATTCATTACTTTTATAATAAACTCTTCTGAATCGTCACCTGTCTTATTAAAATGACTTCTTACTGCCATATACTGTTTTTGATTCAATGGATATAGATTTCTATAATAATGATCCTGTTTATCAAACCCATTATGCCATATGTAAACATTATTTGCCTTATCAGGATTTACAATAAATTCTTCTACTACTGCTTTTGCGGCATATAGATGGACGCTTCTATAAATCCATTTACCATCAAAGAATACATTCTTTCTTAACGAATAGAATAATGCACCATAATTATCATAACTTCCATGTAACAGATTATATTTACCATCTGAAAACCTGATTACTCTCCCATAATTTGATAACCACATATTCTTATAATCCATTAACTTAGCAAACACTTCATCTGTCCTCAAAGGAATTATATGGATATATCAAGTATTCTTTCTGGCTTGATTTCTTTATAATGTCTTTCTATGAGTATTTCGAGATTATCCGAAAATGTGACTTTATTCTTTTCTTCCAAGTATCCACGCTGATATTTATACTCGCATTCTTTACAGTGTCCCAAATAATATGGATTATGGAACTGCCCTTTTACTAATCTGAATTTCTCTACCGGCAGAATCATGCCGCATTTCTTACATATTTTTGTTTGTGTTACTTCTGTATTCATTGTTACTTAATAAAAATTCCTTTCAATTTCGATATGATTTTAGATAACTCAGCACCAAATCAATGTCGAGTTAATAATTGAGCATCCCGATTTGTATGCTCCGAATCACTATTCATAATAAAAGAGACAATACGATTGATTCATACTGTCTCCGATTTTGTTTGATTATTCAGTTTTTAATGTATTTCTCAAAATTGGGGAAATCTTAATTTTGATATTTACCTCAAATTCTATAAGTCAATAATCAATCTGTTATCTCAACTTCCCACTTCAGCATTGCCTTATATAATCTATCTGGTATTCGTTCTTTGTATTCTTCAGCAACTTCTTTGATATAACATTCCTTGTAAAATTTATATTCATAAAATGCTTCTATAGGCGTTGTGCAACGTGCAACCTTTATACTTTTGCCATTATAAGTCATATTTGCAATATACCGCTTTTTCTGCCTGTCATAATAAACACCTACTGGAAATTCACCACGAATTTTATTTGCAGTTACAAATAGTGTATTTACCCTTTGTGGAACGAATACACAAGTATCTGGACTATAAATTTTATTATTTTTCAGAAGAATATCTTTATCAAGTTCCATACGTTCATCACTTATACTGTAATAATTTTGCAAATACCATTCATTAAATCTAAAAAGACTATGCCATTCTTCACAAACAGCACAATCCTTATATCTTGGCTCTACCTTATGCACTTTTTCATCATAACACCTTTGCAGCATCATTCTCCATGTACGGTAACTTGGGATGTCGATTAGCTTTACATCTTCAAATTCTTTACCGTAATAACCGATTCCATAATATAATCGGACTAATCCATCTTTTGTTTTTGACAATAATTCTCTTCCTCCACTTCAATAATAATGCACGGATAACCATTAGTTTTTATACCGTACTTCTCCTTTAGCTCCTTATTAAGTTTTACTCTGCGTAATCCATAAGAATTTAAGATTTCCTGAATTGACTTTTTCCATTGAGTACCAATAGTGCCATTGAGATTAACATTCCTCTCAAATATGTACCCCTGATCTTTGATTGTCTCTAATACAACCAAAGCAATTTCACCAGTAAGATAATCTGATTTTGCAGATGTGCCTTGTCTGTTTTCAAATTTAAACTGCGGATAGACTTTATCAGCCAAATCTACCCCAAAGGTTCGTAAAATATATTCTCTGCTCAACCCTTTTAAAGTCATATTATTATCTAAAAGAGTTGCCGCTATCTTCTCACTATCTTCTAATGTTGTAAAACCATATTCTTCTATCTGATAGAAATTAACAATCTTCTTAAATCCATATTTAGCACTGATTTGTTTTGCCTTTTTCAATTCATCTTCTGGAATACAGTTCAACTCCACCTTATTCAACATATTTAACAGGGCAAATAGAGTAATTGACTGTGACATTTTGGGCTTGCTGTTTCTCTCACACACTTTCATGAGACTTGTCAAACTCGCAAAGAAAAGAGGTTTACCGTCTAATTGCAAACCATCACTGATATATTTAGTCATATGCATAAGGATTTTCTGAATATCTGCTTTTCTTGTGCGGATCAGCTTATTTATTTGTGGGAATGTTTCTTTGAATTCTTCACTATCCAGATATAAGGCAGAATCAATCATTAATTGTCTTTGTTGTTCTACCCATTCAGAAGGTTTATAGTCAATCCCATATACCCTTTTGATAAAATTGATTGCTTCACTTCTTTTACAGTGTGCTAATTGTTCCGTAATGGAGATAATTGTTCTTGCCTGATTGCATCCAAAACATTTATATATTTGAGTACCATCATCAGTAATATAGATGTGTGCCGATGGTTTATTATCTTCATGTGTTGGCAATATACAGCAGAATGTTCCAGAGGGAACACCTAAATACTCTTGTAAATCTATGGAATTGATATAATTGTACATCTCTGCTTCTGATTGAAACTGATATACTCCATTTTCACATCTACCGCTTTTCTCTGCTTCTGGGGATTGAGTGGGAACTAATAAAGAATATCTTCTTCTATCAGTTCCTATTAAATCCCCTTTTATCCCCAAACGCTCTTGTAATAGAGGAATATTCAATGTACTAATCGCATCCGTATTGTCTTCATAGACAATGATATTCTTACTTTTTCTATCTTTATTTTTGATACCAGCAGCAGTGCTGTCCTTTTTCTTCTTTGATTTCGGCTTTGCATTAGATATGTACTGTTCAAAATCATCATTCCAATACTTTTCTATGATGGATTCAGCATTTATCCTTGTATCATAATCAGGATATAACACCGTATGCCCTTTACCACCGAAAAATAGTCTGTCACGGTTGAAACATACTTCATCAATACCGCCAATAGTTCCCATAAGTGTAGCCTGTAATTTATCCCTGATATTCCCATCTGTAATCACAGTATCATTACAGAATATCATGCGGAATTTATGATGTTCCTCTTTGTGGCTGAATGTCGTATACATGAAACATGGTGTGATTCCCAGAGAAATTACTTTGTTATATGCTTCTTTTATCTTTATGCCATCATCAAAATCAAGACCAAATAATTGTTGTTCTATCCAGTTTTCAGCTTTATTCCCTCCTGCTAATACTCCTGGCTTAAATGATGCCCCATGAACTAAAGCATCTGCCAAATTTTCAATCGTAATATTTACTTGTGTCAAACTTTTCTGTACCCATCCACACTGTTTACCTTGTGGCTTATCTTTGAATCTGTGGTTAAAGTACATACATTTTATGTCATTACCCATTGAACCTCCTAGATTACCAGAAATTCAAGAAATGTATTAGACTTAACAAAATTTTTTATATGTCTAACTTGATTAGTAAAATTTCAGAAATGTTAAATTTTTTACATCACAAAAAGACCACGCCAAAAACGGCGCAATCTTTTACCTTACTTATATTTTCAAATATTCAGTTTTTATCTTCATTTATTGGAATTATTGTGTAGATACACACAATCGAAACTGTTGATAGTTATTAGAATTTCTTGAATTTTGGTTTTACAGTTTGTTTTGATTGCTCTGTAATGGCAATTATTTATCTCTCAACGGACACCACTTAGGACTTGTTTTCGGTGGACGATCTACGCCAAGTCTGCCTAATATCCGCATGGTATCATTTTCTTCACAACAATAGTAATCCTTGTAGATAAAATCTATACATTGACATCTCTCGCATTCAGCACAATGCGGCACTCTATTCATCTATGTATTCACCTTCAATCTTTTTTTGGCAATCTCCCAATTCGCAAGCATAAGGCTGTATAATTGCCAGAATATTTCTTACCTTTTGTAAATATATTGTATGTAGCCAATGCGTCTTTAGGCTCCTTCACTAATTTTGCACCATATCCAATATATTTGCCTTTTGATTTTAGATTCCTCTCGCCTTTTCTCCGCAATCGTGCCAACTGTTCTTTACAGGATTTCACATTATTACTACTGATATATCTCCGCATCCAGTCAAATAATTCTGTATCCTCTATGTGTTCTAACTTATATTTGTCAGCGGAAAACGTCTTGCACCACACATTGATAATGTTTTCATCCGTAGGCTCAATCTGATCCAACATGATATGTCTTGCAATAATCAGTCTTTTTTCTTGTAGATTTTTGATTTCCTTCATATAAATTGTTTCCTCCATAACTCAGTAACCTTTCAGTCTGTAGCAGAATCATCATATTTCTTTTGTGATAATCTTTTACATGCATCTTTCAGACGTTCACCCATCGTAAATCTGATTCTATATCGTGCTGGTACAATATTCTCTGTTATATTATTGAAACCATTTGCATTTAGTTTGACTGCTTTATAATATTTAGGTTCCATCTTGACATAATTGTTTATCTTAATAGAATCACCGTTCTCTATAGATTCATATACCACATCCCAAAAAGCATTTAATACATTTACAATAATCTTCTGCGTATATTTTAGATGATATTTTCTTTTATACTTATTGCCATTGCCACCTATGGCTATCTTTTCATTAATCAATTTCTCTGATATTTTGTCTATAATCTCCTTTTTATGTAATTCGTTATTCATTTTTCACCCCTAACTGTTTTTGAGTAAAAGCCGTTGCAGCCTGATTTAGCTTTGATCCTGCTTTAAAGAACACACGATAATGTTCTGGAACTATCATTTCTTTATTCATGGCTACATTCCTTGACTTTCGCTCTGCCATATACTTTGTTCCTATTGTTGCATAACCATTGAGATTTACAGAATCGCCATTTGAAAGCGCATCAATAATAACATCCCAAAATGCAGATACAATATTTTCAACGTCATCCTGTGTATACTTCTTATTTCTACATTTCAATAAATCTACAACACGTTTTATTAATCCAGGTCTAATAATCTTCTCATTCATTTTCGTTCTTTACCTCTATTTTGTTATTAATCCAATTTACCATTTGCTCATACGTTCCCTGTGCCACACATTCCTGAATACCATATTTATCCTTATGGAAGATAAGATATTTACCTAAAAGAAGCGGATGCTTTTTGGAAGTCTGATTTTGTAATCTGTACCCTTGTTCTTTCAATCCACTTTTCTTAAAAAGAATACTTAAATTGTTACCGCAAGTAGCTTTGTATTTCAGTAGCTTTTCTTTAAGAATTTCTATATTACATTTTTTTGATATGGTCTTATCATAATTTTCTTCAAACCATGTACATAATTCTGCAAGGAAATCATCATATTCTTTAAAGTCCTGTATATCGGTTTCTCCTGCTCTTATCCTCTCCCTTGCTTTTGTTTTGGATTTTACAAATTTATGGTCATACATTCTTAATGCCCAACCATTAACTGAAAAATCATCTCGCCACCATATACACCATTGTCTCCAAACATTTTCAAGTCCAATGTGTTTGCTAGTTCTTGCCATAGAATAAGCAACTATCAATTTTTTCTCTTCTAAATCTGAAATCTTTAACATTAAAATCCTCCTAGTTTTTTGTCAATGAAATGTGCTTTTCATGTTATGTGTAATATAATACCTTTTCTGACGCTCTGTGAGGCTCATACAGCCGTTTTCGACAATCTCATGTCCATTTCCTCACTAAATATATTTAGGCACTAAAATAAGCCCACTATCGACTATATTTTTATAATCAATAATGGACTTATTCAGATGTCCAATATTCATTTATGGGTATCTATTCGTACCAAACTCTTTTATGAGGCTACTACACAATCACTACACAAATTTGCTATTGAAATACATGGACTTGTATAGAGATATATGCTACTTTGAACTTGCTCAAACATTGATTGTATAAGGCTTTATAGAGATATGTGGAGATACATCAAAATACATGAAAATGGCTAACAAATTACGATTCCGAGTTTCATTTCCTTTTATACCTGCTCAGAAATCCTTCCTTTTCTGGAATTTCTGCCTTTCTTTATATTTTTATTACATAAATCACTACACAATTTTTAAAAACCTTTAATATCTTCTCCGCTCCTGCAGTTCCTTGTACAATTCCTTATAATTCCCATACCTGATGCCGCTGATCTTCCCCTCCTCCAAAGCCTCTTTGACCCCGCAGTCCGGCTCGCTCAGATGGGCGCAGCCAGAAAAACGGCAAGATTCCGAATATCGGGCAAATTCTGGATAATATCCTTGCAGATCCTCTTTTTCCATATCGAACAGGCCAAGGGATGTAAATCCAGGCGTGTCCATAATATAGGTATTTTCCTGCAAGGCAATAATTTCCGAATGCCTTGTCGTATGTTTCCCCCGTCCGATCTTTTTGCTGATCTCGCCGGTCTCCATTCCGGCATCGGGGTTCAGCCGGTTAATAATAGAGGATTTCCCAGCCCCGCTGGGACCCGCTACCGCCGTCGTTTTTCCCTTTAACAGCTCTTTCAATTCGTCCATGCCGTCCCCTCTGGCGGCGCTGGCAAACAAAAGTCTGTAACCGCAGGAGCCATATGCTGCCCGCAGCGCCTCCCGCTCTTCCTCCGAGGCGATATCGCGCTTATTAAAGCAAAGAATGCTGGAAAGCCCCTGCCGCTCCATCATAATAAGAAACCGGTCCAAAAGATTGTAATTTGGTTCCGGTTTCACTATCGCAAATATTACAAGCGCCTGATCGATGTTCGCCACCGCCGGGCGCACCAGTTCGTTCTTCCTTGGAAGAATACGGACAATATTCCCGGTGCGCTCCTCCCCATCCAATACTTCCATACAGACATTATCGCCCACTAACGGTTTTTTATTTTCTTTGCGGAAAATGCCCTTCGCCTTGCATTCGTATACCTCTGCGGACTCATTGGCGTATACATAATAAAACCCTGCGATCCCTTTGATAATCTTTCCCTGCATATTTACCGCCCCTTATGTCTCAGGGGTAAACTGCAGTTCCCTGGCTATCGTCTTTTGCACGGAAGTTCCTTCTGTCGTCGTCACTTCCCCTGTTTCCGGATTCGTATCCGTCACCGCATCCGTCGTCACCGTATAAGTGAACGTCACCGTTCCTGTCGCGGAACGGATTCCTGTATAATTGACCGAGATAGGAAAAGATGCCGTATTCGTATTGAGCAGCTGCACGCCGTCCTCCGTATCAATCGTTACCGTCACATCCAGCCCGTCCCTATATTCCGGATCTTCCGCCGCCGAAGGAGCCTCGATGCTCCCGCTGAAGCTATAGGTGGCCTGTTTCGGCCCTATGCTGACCTGGAGATCGACAGCAGTCCCCGGTTCCACATAAGATCCTACTGAATAGCTTTGATAGCAGACAAGCCCTTCCAAGGCGGGATCCTCATTCGTGACTTCCGTCACGCTGCCTATCACCAGTCCGCTTTCCGTTATGGATGCCATTGCATCCATCTCGGATATCCCGATAAAATTAGGAACCCGTACCTTCGTATCTTCTGCTCCCTGACTGATCTTGATCGTCACTGCCGACCCGCTGGGCACTTTCGTTCCTCCCTCCGGTGTCTGGGAAATAATATTTCCTTTCGGCACGGTGTCATCATAGCTTTCCGTGCGGTTTACAACAAAACCTTTCTGTTCCAGTTCGGACACCCCTTGGGCCGTGGACATTCCCGCTACCTTCGGGACTTCCACCCCGCTGGCTCCTGCGCTGACTGTCAACACAATATCCGTTTTAGAATCCACCATCTGGCCGATGCCTATATTGCACTCCAGAATCAGGCCGGCCTCCCATTCATCCGTTTCTTTATATTCGATATCCGGCATCAGGCCAAGGCCCATCAGTTCCGTCTTGACTTCTTCCAGCTGTCTGCCTACCACTTTCGGCATTTCCACCTGCCCCGAAGATTCCTCCGTCGTTTCTTCCTCCCCGGATCCTTCCCCAAAAGGCAGTATTCCCAGCGTCTTTCCTACTAGGAAAAGTACGATGCATCCGATCAGCAAAGCCGCCACTACCGCCAAAACAGTGGTAATGCGCTCCATTTTAGAATCGTACTCTTCTTCCTCTTCATCGATATCCTCCTCGATATCCTCTTCCTCCACCTCTTCCATAATGTCTTCTTCGTCTTCTTCTTCCTCTTCCTGGTATTTCCGGCGGACATCTTTCTTCAGACGGAGGGCTTCGTCCATGGAATCCCTTCTGTCAGACTGCCTTTTTATCTGAACCATATCTTTGTCCGTAATCATCCTGGTAGAAGCCTCTTCATCCGGATTTACCAGTTTTACAAAATCATCATCCGGATTGATCAGCGACTGCTTCAAATCCGCAACCAGGTCGGCCATCGTCTGGTAACGCCGGTCAGGACTTTTCTGGCAGCATTTGAACACGATCCGCTCCACGCTGACCGGTATCTCCGGGATATATTCCCTCGGGGAAGGAAGCGGTTCCTGTATATGCTTAATGGCGATCGCCACCGTTGTTTCCCCGTTAAAAGGCACTCTTCCCGTCAGCATTTCAAACATAGTGATGCCCAAAGAATAAATATCGCTCTTTTCATCGCTGTATCCCCCCCTCGCCTGTTCGGGGGAAGTATAATGTACGGAACCCATGACATTGGAAGTAATCGTGTTGCTGGTAGCCGCTTTCGCAATGCCGAAATCCGTTACCTTGACTTTGCCTTCCTTCGAAATAATTATGTTCTGCGGTTTGATATCCCTGTGTATAATATGATTGTTATGGGCCGCTTCAATGCCCATGGAAACCTGGATGGCGATGCTGATCGCCTCTTTGACGGAAAGCCTTGCTTTTTTCTCGATATATTTTTTCAGGGTAATGCCTTCCACCAGTTCCATAACGATATAATAAACATCATTCTCTTCGCCTACGTCATAGACATTCACCACATTCGGGTGCGCCAGCCCCGCCGCTGCCTGTGCCTCCACCTGGAATTTGGATACAAAATTCGCATTTTCCGAAAACTCCTGTTTCAGCACCTTGACCGCCACATACCGATTCAACTTGTGGTCTTTCGATTTATATACGTCCGACATTCCACCGGTTCCAATCTTTTCCAGTATTTCATACCGGTTTCCAATCATCATTCCAATTTTAATCATTTTCCACCTCGTCTGCAAACGGCTCAATAAGAATTACTGCAATATTATCCCTGCCGCCGTTATAATTGGCTGCCTTCACCAATTCCTCCGCTTTTTTTTCCACGCTTTCCTGGCTGCTCACGATCATATGGATCTCTCTGTCCTCGAGCATATTGGTCAATCCGTCGGAACACATAAGCACAGTATCGCCCGGCTCCAGCTCTACATCAAAAAAGTCTGCCCTCACAGAATCTTCCGCGCCGATCGCCCTGGTAATAATATTCTTATCCGGGTGGACTCTTGCCGACTCCCTGTCAATGCCGCCCCTGCGCACCATTTCTTCTACAAGGGAATGATCCCTCGTAATCTGCTCTATCTTCTCATCGTTTATCACATACAGTCTGCTGTCGCCTACATTGGCAACCTGCAGATATCTGCCTTGTAAGCAGGTAGCCGCCACCAACGTAGTTCCCATGCCCCTCAAATCCGCTTCTTCCATCGCTTTTTGCCTGACATGGCCGTTAGCGGCTTCGATCGCCTTTCCCAGTATTTTCACCGGATTTTTTTCCAAAGACCGTTCGACCTCATCCGTGATCGTATCCACCGCGCACTTGGACGCATAATCGCCCGCATTATGCCCGCCCATGCCGTCCGCCACTATAAATAAATTCGGAAGGTTGCCCAAAGGCTTATCCGATACGAACACATAATCCTGATTCAGTTTTCTCCTTTTTCCGATATCCGTAATGGAAAATGTTTTTAACACAACAAAACCTCCTGCATTACCGATGAAGCTCCCTGCGCCTGAGCTGCCCGCATGCTCCATCGATATCTCTCCCCATTTCCCTTCTTATAGTAACATTTATTCCATTTTTTTCAAGCTTATTTTTAAATGCCGCCGCTTTTTGAGGGGATGTTGGTGCAAAATCCCGCTCTTTCACAGGGTTTACGGGAATCAAATTGATATGGCAGTTCAGCCCCCTGACCAGCTCTGCCAGCTCTCCCGCGTCCGTCTGCGAGTCGTTGACCCCTCCAATCAGGCTATATTCAAAAGTAATCCGTCTGCCTGTTCTTTCAAAATAGTATGCGCTGGCATCCATCAGTTCATCCAGCCTATATTTTTTCGCTATCGGCATCAATTCCCGCCTCTTCTTGTCGTTCGCCGCATGCAGGGAAAGGGCCAGCGTGATCTGGAGTTCTTCCTCTGCCAGCCGCCTCATCTGCGGAATTAAACCGCAAGTGGATACCGTCACATTCCTTTGGCTGATATGCAGCCCGTTTTCATCCGTCAAAAGCCGGATAAACTGTAACAGATGATTGTAATTGTCCAAAGGCTCCCCCATTCCCATCACGACCACATGGGAGACCCTTTCCTTTGTCAGAAGCGTAACGGCATAAACCTGGTCGAGCATTTCCGAAGGAAGAAGGGGCCTGACCAGGCCGTCCAGCGTAGAAGCGCAGAAGCGGCAGCCCATCCGGCAGCCCACTTGGGAAGAAATACAGACCGAATTCCCATGCTTATATTTCATCCAGACGCTTTCCACCATATTCCCGTCCGCCAGACGGAATAAAAATTTCTTCGTTCCGTCCGTCGCCGATTCCTGTATCCGCACCGGTTCCAATGCGGTAAAAGAATAATTCTCCCGGCACTTTTCCCTCAACGCTTTCGGGATATTGCTCATTTCATCAAAATCCCTGGCCAGCTTCTGGTGCATCCACTCATACAGCTGTTTCGCACGGAACGCCTTTTCCCCTGCCTCCTGCATCTCTCTCTTCAATTCTTCCAAATCCATCGATTTGATATCCGCTTTTGTATTTCTCATGCTAATCTATATTTCCTTTCCTGCGGAAGACCGCGATAAAAAAACCGTCCGCGCTATGTACGCCCGGAAGCAGCTGCACATATCCGTCTGCCGCCGTTTCGGCCTGGGGAACATGGGCAAGCCTTCCGCTTATGTCTTCCGCCGTAAACGGAAAATGCTCCAAAAACCATCGAACATTTTCCTCATTCTCTTCCCTGCGTATCGTACATGTACTGTAAACTAACGTGCCGCCCGGCCTCACATAGCACTGTGCTTTCTCCAATATTTTCCTTTGTACTCCAGGCAGTTCTGCCAGCATCTCTTCTGTTATACGGTATTTAATATCCCTCTTCCTGCCCAAGATCCCCAGGCCGGAACAAGGGACATCGGCCAGAACGGTATCCGCTTTCCCGTCCAGTCCCCCATCATGCTCCATAGCATTGAAAACCTCTGCCTTTATATTCTTAAGGCGCAGCCTTTCGGCATTCTCCCGGATCAAATCCACCTTTTCCTCCGAAATATCCCTGGCCAGCACCCTGCCTTTTTCTCCTGTTTTTTCTGCTCCATGGGCGCTTTTTCCCCCCGGCGCAGCACAGACATCCACGACAAAGCTTCCCTCTTTTATGCCCGCGCACTCTACACAGAGCATGGAGCTGATATCCTGCACCGCAAAAGCCCCTTCGTCAAACCCGGGAATATTCCTGACTCCCTCCACATGTTCCAGCGAATAAGCATAGGGAAGGTACGGATGCTGCTCTGCGCCGATCCCGGCCTCTTCTATATCCCGCAGGAGAGCCTGCTTTTCTTCTTCTGTCAGGGATTCTTTGATTCTTATGATAACAGGCCGCACCTCCAGCATGGCCTGGAGCATCTTCTCCGTCCGCTCCATCCCATATTCTTCCAGCCACATCGCCGCCAGACATTCCGGCATGGAATAAAGAACGGACAAATAAGCAAGAGGAGTTTTCTCCCTGTCAGGATAAAACGCTTTTTCCCCGCCGCCTGACAAAATCACGTCCTTTTCCCGCACAATGCTACGCAATATCCCATTCACAAAACCCTTCAGCGACTGAAACTTCCTCTTCGCCGCCAGCTTCACCGCCTCATTGCATGCAGCGGAATCGGGAACCCCGTCCATAAAAAGAATCTGGTATGCGCTCATCCGCAGCAAGTTGCGTATGAGCGGCTTCATTTTTTCCACTGGTGTTTTTGAAAATTGGCCGATAATATAATCGATCTGTATCCGCCGCTCCAGCGTCCCTTCTGCCGTGCGCTTTACAAACGCCTTATCTTTCGCCGGCAGATGATCATATTTGTCCAAAACCCTTCGGATCAAAAGATTGCTGTAAACCCTCTCCCTCTCCATTTCAAGCAGCATATCCAAAACCAGTTCCCGTGTATTCATCAGTCGTCCCTTCTCCGATTCCCAAACAGCAGCACAAGACGAAGCAGCTGGAGGATGGAAGACGCCGCCCCCGCCACGTACGTAAGAGCCGCAGCCCGCAGCACCTTCCTACAGTATCCTGTTTCCTCCCCGCCTGTAATGCCGCAATCCTGCAGCATAACCAATGCCCTGGAAGAGGCGTTGAATTCCACTGGCAGCGTAACAATCTGGAACAGGACGGACAGGGAAAAGACCCATATGCCGATCTGCACCAATGTGTTACTGAGTCCCAGCAACACTCCCAGAAGAATCATCGGAATCCCTATCCTGGAACCGATATTGGCCGCCGGAACCAACGCGCTTCTAAGCTTCAGGGGCGCATAGCCCCTCTGGTGCTGCACGGCATGTCCGCATTCATGGGCCGCCACGCCGATCGCCGCCACCGAACTGGACTGGTAGGTGCTGTCCGAAAGGCGCAGCACCTTATTCTTCGGGTCATAATGGTCCGTCAGCTTCCCGCCGATATGCTCGATCCTTACGTCATGGATCCCCGAATAATTTAAAATCCTGGCCGCCGCTTCCGCCCCCGTTATCCCTCTCATGCTGCGCACCCTGGCATACTTGCTGTAAGTGCTGTTCAGGCTTCCGCTGGCCGCCATGCACAAAACTGCCCCCAGCAGCACGAGAAAATAGGTGGGGTCGAAATAATAACCATAATATCCATACATATTAATAACCAATTCCTTTCTATCAGCCGCAGGACTTTCCCGCAAGGCTCCTAATCTCCAAGCGCAAGCCCTTCTTCCACAGGATATCCCAGCAGGAAATCTTTCACCGGCATCCTCTTTTTGCCTTCCAGCTGCACCTGCGTCACTTTCAAAAGCCCGTCGCCCGTTCTCACATAAAAAGCGTCCTTTTCTACCTTTTCCACAATTCCTGCCCTGGTTTCCCCCGCACAGGATTTTTCTTTTATGGGTTCGCTCTCCCATATTTTCAGACCCTTGTTATGATAATAAGTATACGCGCTGGGCCAGGAATTTAGTCCCCGCACCAGCCTGTCGATCGAAACCGCATCCCTTGTCCAGTCGATCCTGCCCAAGGATTTTTTCAGCATTCCTACGTAGCTGGCCTGTTCTTCCTTCTGTTTCTCCGGAACCAATTCCCCTCTTTCAATCTTAGGCAATGCTTCCACGATCAGTTCAGCCCCTGCCTGGCACAATTTATCATGCAGGGATTCCCCGGTTTCTTTTTCCCCGATCGGAACCGTTCTTTTCAACAGCATATCCCCGGTATCCAGCCCCCGGTCCATCTGCATGATCGTAATCCCCGTTTCCTTTTCCCCGTTCAGGATTACCCACTGGATCGGCGCCGCCCCCCGGTATTTCGGCAGCAAGGAAGCATGGATATTCACGCACCCGAACTTAGGGATCCGTAAAATCTCTTCCGGCAGCAGCTGTCCGAACGCGGCCACTACGAAAATATCCGCCCCTAACTGCGCCAGCTTCTCTATCTCTTCCGGCTCTCTCACCTTTTTTGGCTGAAGAACCGGAATCCCATGCTTCAGGGCGCATGCCTTCACCGGCGTCATCTGCATTTCCTTGCCTCTTCCCTTCGGCTTATCCGGCTGCGTCACCACCGCCGCCACCTCATGGCCGGCTGCCACGATAGCCTCCAGCGCCCCTACCGCAAAATCCGGCGTTCCCATAAATACCAGCTTCATACCAATAACCTTGCCTTTCTCCAGTGTGGAGGTATTTCCCGCACTAGTCTTCCATTTCGTCCTCGTCTTCCATATCTTCCACGTTCATCAGCGGGCCTTCCACTTTTTCCACATAAAGCTTCCCCTCCAGATGATCCAGCTCATGGCAGATCGCCCTTGCCAGCAGTTCCGTTGCCTCCACCTCGTACAATTCCATATTTTCATTATAAGCCACTGCCTTTACATAATTGGGCCTGGTGACGACTCCTGATTTTCCCGGCACGCTCAGACAGCCTTCATGGCCGGTCTGTTCCCCGCTCGTTTCCAGAATCCTTGGATTGATCATTACATACGGATCTTCCCCTGTCACATCGATCACTACGATCCGCTTCAGAATCCCTACCTGAGGAGCCGCAAGGCCTACCCCGCAGGCATCATACATCGTTTCCAGCATATCCTCGACCAGCTCCTTCACGCGCGGCGTTAATTCCTTCACTTCCTTGCATTTCTTATTTAACACTGAATCTCCTATTTCTCTTATGTTCCTGATTGCCATATTGATTCTGTCCTTTCTTATCTTAGTCTTCACTTTTCTTATCATTAATAAGAACGAAGGGGGTCGAAATCAAACTGGACGGTTTCCTTTCCCGCCTCCCCCATTTCCTGCCGTTTTTCTAAAAATGCCTCCACAGCATTTTTCACTTCGACCAGCCTGCCGCCGTCCTTATGTTTGACATATATCATAAAACGGTAAATATCCTGTATCTTCCCTACCGAAGCCGCCGCCGGTCCGATTACATGAAGATCCCCTCCGCTTTCCTTCAGCAGTCCCCCGATCTTCTCCGCCAGCCGCATTCCTTCCTCTTCCATCGGGGATGCCGTAAGAATCGCAAGCATATGAGCCGCCGGAGGATAGAGCAGCATTTCGCGGTACATGATTTCTTCTTCATAAAATCCCAGATAATCCTGATTGGCCGCATGCACAATACTATAATGCCCTGGATCATAAGTCTGTATCACCACTTCCCCGGGATTTTTCCCTCTGCCGGCCCTTCCCGCCGCCTGGGTCAGAAGCTGGAATGTCCTCTCCCCTGCCCGGTAATCGTTCACATGAAGGGACAAATCCGCCGCCAGTATGCCAACCAGCGTCACATCCGGGAAATCATGCCCTTTTACGATCATCTGGGTACCCAGCAGAATATCTGCCTCCCCATTGGCAAAGCTGTTCAGGATCTCCTCATAGCTGTCCTTCGTGCGCGTGCTGTCTGCATCCATCCGCAGAACTCTCGCTTTCGGGAACTCCCGATGGACCGCCTCTTCGATCTGCTGCGTCCCCGCCCGGAAACCTAAAATATATTTGGAGCCGCATTCCGGGCATTTTTCGACTCCAGGCCTGGTATAGCCGCAATAATGGCATACCAGTTTCCCGCCCGCATGCTCCGAAAGGGATACGTCGCAATGGGGGCATTTCATCACATATCCGCAGGAGCGGCAGGATACAAATCCCGCATATCCCCTTCGGTTTAAAAACAAAATGCTTTGCTCCCCTTTTTCCAGCCTCTCCTCCAGCAGCCCCTTCAGCTTCCTGCTGAAAATCGACCGATTCCCCTGCCTGAGTTCTTCCCGCAGATCCACCGTGGATACCGACGGCAGTTCTTTTCCCGGCTGCCTCTGCTTCAGCTCATAAAGCTTATACTTTCCGTTTTTTGCCCTATAATACGCTTCCAAGGAAGGCGTGGCGGAACCGAGTACCACAACCGCATCCTGCATGGAGGCTATTTTCTCCGCCGTTTCCCTGGCATGGTATTTCGGCATGGACTCGCTTTTATATGTACTTTCATGCTCTTCATCGATAATAATCACGCCCAGCCTGGAAAAGGGGGTAAATAATGCGGACCTGGGGCCGATCATCACATCGATTTCCCCTTTTTTCGCCCGCTCGCACTGATCGTATTTTTCCCCCTGTGACAACGTGGAATTCATGACCGACACTCTGTCGCCAAAACGCACGTAAAAGCGCAGCAGCGTCTGATAAGTCAGGGCGATCTCAGGAATCAGCACGATCGCCTGTCTTCCCCTTTTTATCATTCCCTCTATAATTTCCAAATATACTTCCGTTTTTCCGCTTCCCGTAATCCCATGGATCAGGCAGGTGTCCCTCCTGCCCGCCTCAAAATCGGCCAAAATCCCGTCCGCCGCCGCCTGCTGCTCTCCATTCAGCCGTTTTTTCCTCTTATACGCTTCCATTCTTGCATCTTCGGCATGATCCGTTATTCTGACCGGATTCCGGTAGCTGCTTTCGGAAAGAACCTCTAGCGCCCCCTGTCCCTCCAGGCTTTTCACCGTTTGGGAGGATATATGGAGTTTGCCGGTAATCAGGGGCATGGGCAGTTCCCCCGCCCGTATCAGTTCCTTCAGCAGCCTCGCTTTCGCCGTCTGCCGCTTCGCTTCACAGTTTCGCAGCAATTCTTCCGCCGCCCCGGCATCCAGCAGGAGCCTGCAGCTCTTCCGTTCCAGCTTTTTTACTTTCTGCTTGATAGGGAGCACCGTCTTCAAAGCCGCGATCAGAGTGGAACCATATTGTTCCTTCATCCACGCCGCCAAGGCGATATAGCGTTCCTCGGCGCTTATGGCGTTTTCCTCCACATCCGCTATCTCTTTCAGTTTTTCCGGCGCATAGGCCGCCTGTCGCCCGATAGAGGCCACATATCCTTTTCTCAGGCGGTTTCCTTTTCCAAAAGGAACTAAAACACAGGTTCCGGCCTCCACCTTTTCCCATAACCGCTCCGGAACCACATACTGAAAAGTTTTGTCCAGCTTTTCATGGGAAATATCTATGATAATGTCTGCATATTTTCTTTCCATCCCCGCTCCTTTAAGATATCCCGGATCAGGTCTCTTTCATCCATCGGATATTTGACTCCTTTGATCTCCTGGTAATCCTCATGCCCTTTTCCGGCAAGGACAATGATATCCCCCGGCTCCCCATGGCCGATGGCATAGGCAATCGCTTCCCTGCGGTCACAGATCTCCACATATTTGCCGCCCGTTTTGCCGATGCCTGTCTTAATATCCTCAATAATAGCTTGGGGTTCCTCAAACCTGGGGTTATCCGAAGTAATAATCGTCAGGTCGGCCAGTTTCCCGCTGATTTCCCCCATCTCATACCGCCGCAGCTTGGACCGGTTCCCTCCGCAGCCAAAAAGACAGACCAGACGGTGCGGTTCATATTCCCGCAGCGTACACAAAAGGCTTTCCAGGCTCATGGCATTATGGGCGTAGTCGATCATCAGCGTAAAATCATCGGACACCTTCACCATTTCAATTCTGCCCTTCACCTTCGCCTCCAAAAAAGCTTTTTTGATCTGTCCCGTTTCCACCCCGAAATGGCGGCATATGGCAATCGCCGTCAGGGCGTTATACACGCTGAACCTTCCGGGCGTGACAACCTCCACGGAAAAATCCATCAGCCCTTTCACATCAAAAAGCACGCCCAATTCCCCCGGCTTTTTGATCAGCTGAAGGTTCTCCGCTCTCAGATCGGCTTCCCCTCCAAACCCATAGGTTTCTATTTCACAAGTATGCCCTTCGATCACGCTCTTAAAATGCGCGTCGTCCCGGTTCACAATCCCGATCCTGCATTGCTGGAACAACAGTCCCTTGCATTTCAGATATTCTTCAAAATCCGCATGTTCATTCGGCCCGATATGGTCCGGTTCAATGTTCGTAAAAATACCGATATCGAATACAAACCCCTGCGTCCTGTGCAGCTTCAGTCCCTGGGAAGACACCTCCATCACTACCGCGTCGCACCCCTCCTGCGCCATCTGATCAAGATATTCCTGCAAAAGATAAGACTCCGGCGTCGTGTTCACCGCATGAATCCTCTTATCCCCGATAACCACCTCTATCGTCCCGATCAGCCCTACCTTATGCCCCGCATTCTCCAAAATAGATTTGACCAGATAAGTCGTCGTCGTCTTCCCCTTCGTTCCCGTAATTCCGATCACCTTCATTTTTTCGGCCGGATTCCCAAACCAGGCCGCCGCAATAAATGCCATGGCATAACGCGTATCCTCCACCCGGACTACCGTCACGCCTTCCATCCGCTCCATCGGAATATCCTTCTCCACCACCAGCACTCTGACTCCTTTTTCCACCGCTTCCCCGGCAAAATCATGGCCGTCCGCGTTCGCCCCGGCGATGCAGAGAAACAAACACCCATCCGTGATCTTCCTCGAATCATATACCACCGCATCCACGCAGACATCCATGGATCCAGCGATACACCGATATTCTATCTTTTCCAGCAACTGCCCTAATTCCTTCATAATCCCTCTTCTTTCCATGCTAACTCCCGGCGGCACAAATCATCAATGGGAAGAATGCCCGTATTTTGGGCATTCTTCTGTGTGGAAAGACTTGCAAATCAAGTCTAGAAGTTCTTCGCGAAATGCCCTCTGGCATGAGCGTTAGAACTTCTTTCCACACTAATTTAGAAAAAGCATAGCATGTAACCCCGTATTTTTCAACTCTATCCTACGATTTCCGCGATGCTTCCAAAAAGCTTTAAAAGTATTTTATAAAGTTTATTCTTTTTAAATATTTTAAACACATTTTAAACACATTTTTTCTTTATAGTATAAACAAGATAGTTGAAAACCTTGTTGCAAGGCTTACAGCCAAGCAACAAAAACACTCACTATCTCCCCCCTCATAAGATAAAAAAGCATGAAAAGTCCGGTTATCCGGGCTTTTCTGTTTTTATGCGCAGGGGTGCGTAAGGAAATTAGCAGCTCTGCTGCACGCACCCCGCGCGGCGAGCAGGGAAGACGGCTCTTCCCTGCTCGATTTGTCAATGCCCCTTATCCGGCAACCAGAATTGCGGCCGCGAAATGGCTGTCCGTGGATGCGGCATGAGCAAAGGGCAGGGGCTGCCGGCGGGGGAAGATGGGGCGGATGAGGGCTGCGTAAAAGAATTTTGTACAAACGGCTTATGCACGACGGAGATGAGACTCAAAATCGTGGAAGCCTCTGCTGAACACGATTTTGTTTTCAGAGGCTCATCGGAGTGTCCCGTGCATCAGAGTGCGTACAAAATTTCTTTTACGCAACCCTCATCCGCCCCATCTTCCCCCGTTGGCAGTCCCTGCCCTTTGTTCATGCCGCACCCACGGACAGCCATTTCGCGGCCGCAATCCGTCCGCTTCTCCTACCTACCTCTTCTCAATCTCCACCTTCTCCAGCAAATCCTCCGCCAGTTCCAGCGCAATATCCCCGCTCTCCAGCGTCGCCGTATTGGCCGCCGATATCGCCGTCGCCCTTTTTAGCGCCGTAACACTGTCCTCCCCTTTTAAGAGAGACATCGCATAAGAAGCCACCACACTGTCCCCGCAGCCCACTGTATTCACCGCCTTTACCACAGGCGGTTTCGCCCAAAGCGTTTCCCCTTCCGCCACCGACAGCAAACCTTTCTTCCCAAGGGAAACGAGGACATATTCTATGCCGGTGCCGCGCAGTTTTTCCGCTGCCCTGCCGATTTCCCCTATATCCCTTAATTTATGCCCGACCAGATATTCCAGTTCCTTCTGATTCGGCTTGATCATAAACGGCACCGCCTTGATTCCATGAAGAAGAGCCTCTCCGCTCGTATCCAGAATACACCTTCTGCCCGCCTTATTCCCGATCTCCACAAGCTTTTGGTAAATATCCGCCGGAATTCCCTTTGCTACGCTTCCCGACATGATCACAAGCTCGCTGCTTTCCACCGCTTTCCCATAATCATCCATAAACTGCTCCAGTTCCTGCGCCGACACCGCCGGACCAGGTTCCAGTATCTCCGTCACATAACCGTCTTCCGCAATCACGTTAATGCTGCTCCTCGTTTCCCCCGCAACCTTGGTGAAACAGCACTGCGCATGAATTTCCCGCATACAGTTTTCGATAAACTGGCCGGTATAGCCTCCGAGAAATCCTGCCGCCGCCACCTCGTATCCATACTGGCGCAGGATTTTCGCCACGTTAATGCCCTTTCCCCCCGCAATATTATTTACCGTACGCATACGGTTCACCTGGCCGAGCATCAGAGTCCCCGTCGTATAAGTCTTATCCACCGCTGGATTTAATGTCACTGTTAATATCATACTAACCTCCATACCGCCGCTTCGCTGCGACTCAAATCCCGATGAAAAATGCCGTATTTCAGGCATTTTTCGG